>Ga0123342_1004809_pt1 | contig 20265 bp, 13 predicted proteins | sample Turbeawhitnodule_FD_89960 | JGI IMG/M metagenome (GOLD analysis project Ga0123342, IMG submission 89960) | Root nodule microbial communities of legume samples collected from Mexico - Turtle bean Mexico white nodule | ecosystem: Host-associated > Plants > Roots > Nodule | place: Mexico: Nepantla... | reverse complement strand
TCTGAGGAATAGAGGAATGCTAGACAGCGTGCTCGTGGCAAATGAGGTGGTGGAGGAGGTTAGGAGGAATCGAAGGAGTGCTCTTTGCTTCAAGGTGGACTACGAGAAGGCTTACGATTCGGTAAGGTGGGAGTTCTTATTTGATATGTTGCAGAGGCTAGGCTTTCATAGCAAATGGGTAAGGTGGGTTAGAGGATGCTTGGAATCGTCCTCCATCTCAGTGCTCGTTAATGGAAGCCCAACAGAGGAATTAAAACTGTCAAGAGGATTAAGGCAGGGTGATCCTATGGTGCCTTTCTTGTTTCTTATGGTTGCTGAAGGTTTAGCTGGTTTAGTGAGACAAGCGTCTAAACAAAATATGCTAACAGGTGTGAAGGTGGGAAGGAGGGAAATTGTATGTAGCATGCTTCAATTTGCAGATGACACTCTCTTCTTATGTGAGGATTCTTTCCTTAATGTATTCACTATAAAGACGATTCTTAGATGCTTCGAACTAGTTTCTGGTTTGAAAATCAACTTCCACAAATCAAAATTGGTTGGGATAAATGTTGATAGGTTTACCTTGGAAACCTACGCCAAGACTCTTAATTGCAACACAATGAGGATGCATTTCAAGTACTTGGGGTTAGAAGTAGGAGGTAACCCAAGGAAGGTACATTCTGGGAACCAGTAGTCAATAAAGTCAGTGCTAGACTTAATACATGGAAAGGGAGGTGTCTATCCATGGCAGGCAGAATTTGCTTAATAAAATTAGTCTTCACTTCTATCCCTCTCTTCTACCTATCACTCTTTAAAGCCCCGGTCTCGATTTGTGAGAGAATCAGGAATATCCAAAGAAGTTTTTTATGGGCGTGGGGTAGAGATAATAGATCTATACCTTGGGTAAGTTGGGGGAACATCTGTAAACCCCTTGAAGAAGGTGGTCTTGGAATCAAGGATGTCAGGAAGTTTAACTATGCTTTAATGGCGAAATGGAAATGAGGGTTGATGAGTGACGAGAAAGGGAAATGGAAAGATATTCTGGAGTCCAAATACTCAGCGACATCTGGTAATGACCATGCACGGCCTTGCTACCAGTCTTGGTGGTGGAGAGATTTAGAAAAAATATGTAGGGAGGGTAATGGGGAAGGTTGGTTCCAACAAGCTGTTACATGGAATGTCAGATCTGGGGACTTAGTGCACTTTTGGGAGGATCCGTGGGTTAATAACAAAAGTCTCAAGGAGTTATATCCTAGATTGTTCTCTCTCTATCTCAATCAAGGGATGAAGGTGGGTGAGACTAGATTCTGGGACAGTTATGGGTGGCATTGACACTTAAATTGGAGAAGGGAGAGATTCCATTGGGAATCCATTCTAGAGGATGAATTATCAGAAGTGTTATCTAGGGGTGTTATGCACAAGGATTCTAAGGATTTTATTTCTTGGAATGGGGATCCCAAAGGTTTTTTCTCGGTGAAATCAGCATATGGCCTTTTAGCTAACCAAGGAACCGGACCAAGTGATGATGTTTTTAGGCTGTTATGGAAGACCAAAGCTTTCCCAAAAGCTCTAATAATAGCTTGGAGAATCCTCTTGGACAGAATTCCAACTCGTCATAATCTTGTGGTATGAGGGATTATGGTGAATTCTCCTCTGTGAGTTTTATGTAACCAGTCAGTAGAAACTACCCAGCATCTGTTCTTGGATTGTACCTTTGCTTATCGTGTCTGGACGCTATGCTCTACATGGATAGGTGTTCTGGGTGCATACAATAAGGACATATGCAACCATTTTCTGAATTTTCATCTTTCTAATATGTCTGAGAAGCAGAACCAGGTCTAGAAGGGAGTGTGGGTGGCCATTCTACGCTGCATATGGGAGCACAGGAACAATGTGATCTTCAGACAAGGGGTCCCTAACCATGAGGAAGCCTTTCAAGCAGCTCAACTTATGTCCTGGCTTTGGTTGAAACATAGGGAAGGGTCATTCTCATATGCTTTTTCTGATTGGCTTTTAAATCCAATACAATGCATTTTGTGTGTACGTTGATTATTCATGGCAGAATAGGTGGTTTCCGAAGGTTTGTTCACGTCAAAACTGAACCAAGCAGGGTCTCCATGTGGGTTTTTGATAGAGAGACACCATAATTGAATTGGGTTCGTTGATGACGTTGGGTATCCTTTTTGGGCTTCGGTGCTGCAAGTACGGTGCTATCACTGGGATTGGCAGGGGAACCTGGTTAGGATGCTCTTTTATCAGTTTCGGTTGGCTGGCTACACTAATTTTATGTGGATTCCGAGTCATGCTGGAGATAACCAAGAAATGGGGCTGGTTGGACCCCTAATTATTTTGTAATCTTGTGTTGGTTTGGTTCTGTTTATCTGGTGTTTTTGGGGGATATAAACGCTGCTTTGGCCTTCACAAGTTGAGTCTGTCTTAGGCAACATGCCTTATGTTGGTGCTAGACTTTCTTTTGGGAGTTGTTATGTCATGCCCCGTGGAAGAAAGAGAGGTTCACTTTATATGGTCGCCCGTCTGAGGGAGTGACCGTCCTAGTTTGGAAGATAAACAAAGTTCGGTTCACAGAATCTCGTGGGCAGAAGAGGGTTGTCTTTACAAGAGAGAAACCCAAAGCCACAAGTCAGATTTAGGATGAACGAGCATGGAAAGGTTCATGTAGACTAGTCAGAGGTACTTATGGCAGTGGGAGCACGGGTCGTGCTTCAACTGAGGTTCCTAGACGACAGTGGGTTAGGTGAACCAGTATTTCAGCTGTTGAAACATCTTCAGAAAATTTCTTATTGAGTTTTGTTGACAGATTACAGAAGTACATGTACACAGTTGAATAACAGGTGAACATTGTTCCGTGACTTCAAGTGAGAGATTGTTGAGTGTGAAGCCTGGACCAATTGGGCTGGGCTGACTAGACACCATGTTTTAGTGAGTGAGCTTAATTATTGTGTCCTCTCTATAATCTCTATTTAAGAGATCTTTGTGCTTGTAATAAAATTGTAACAAACAAAATGGAAACCTAATTAGTTTCTCATGGACGTATGTTGCAGATTGGCGACCGAACCACGTTAAATCCTGTGTTGTTTATTTTTTACAGTTGATTCGTGATTATGTGTGTTGCTTTCACATGTATTTTTTCCATCAAATCTTAATTTCAAACTCTCTAATCTTAATTTCAAACTCTCTAGCTAGACATTGACTCAATCTTTGTTGTTTCGATTTATGATTACTAGTCACAATAATATCATACTAACAAAATTGTTATTCCCCCTTAATCAAAATGTTTAATAAACAAAGTTTGGTGTCCTTAACTTTGTTTATATTATCATGGCTATGCAAACCTCCCAAACCATGATCTAGGTGATTATTTAAGCCCATACAACGCCTTCCTTATTTTGTATACTATGTTCTGTCTTGTATATCCAAGTGTACCTTCATGTATATTTCTTCAAGACCCCTTGTAGAAAAGAACTTTTCGTTTGGCACTGATGTTGTAAGTGTAGAACAAGCCTTTCTGCAAAATGTGGAACTGAATATCCCTTAACAGTTAACTCATTAACAATATCCCAAATTAATTTCTAAAATTACAAGTTTTAATCAATTTAATTCTTAAAATTACAAAAACATGATTTTAATTCCTGAAGTTGGTTAACATTGGTCATTCTAACCGCTAGTAATTTAAATCCTAAAAGTTTTAAAAATATAAATCTAAGTAATAATTAATTGTTATTAGTTGTAATTTCAAAGATTAAATTGACTAGTGTTGCTGGGAACTAATTTTGCATATTACTCCCAAATTGATTGTCGCTCTGTTTCTGTTTGTTTTGGTGTATTTTGTTTGAAGGTTTATGTAAAGCATCTATTGGAACCTCTATTACATACCATACTTGCTTTACCTGGACCTAGGACTACAATTATGGTTTTAACTTTTCTATTAAATCATGACATATTTCTTATGGTAAACTTGGATAGTTATTTTGTTTTAGATTTGTTCGTGACATTAATTCAGTAGCATCTACAAATAATTGTCAGTAATTATGCAAGTATATATGATAGTTTTTTTTTTATCAGCAATAAAATAAATTAAATTAGTGGGATACTTCAGGGTATCCCAACCCGTATACACTAATCATAAAGATACTTCTCCGTAGGGCATGGATAGACGAAAAAGGCTTAACCTACCTGAACACACCCAACAGACAAGTATATATGATAGTAATAGTATGTTTCATAATTAGATATTATGATTTTGTTTGTAGTTTATGGACAGGTCTCTATAGGAGACTTTTGACTCTAACAAATAGGTGTGTTATGTGCAAAAACAAGCACAAAGTGAGAGAGAATTTGGTCAGCAATTGGTTTCATATATAATTTAAGTTGTAGATGTCATTCTAAAAACTTAATCTGTTTCCTTTCTACTGCCATCATCTAGTGGACTTTCATTTTCAAGTACATGTACTGAAATAAGATAAGGCTCAAATATTGGAACATCCAAAGATGTGTATTTTTTTTCCAACAAATTCTTATAAAAAATTAATTGGTTCTAGTTACTTGGAATATTAACTTATCATTTGTAATTTATGGATATCATTTGTAATTTATGGATTTCTTGTCCGATTATTGATGATGTTATTAGACCGTTCAAACCGAAATTAACCACATCATCTTTGTTGTGTATATTTTTTTATTATTGTTTAGGAGTCCATGTTATAGTTGTTAGAGTTGTGAAATTTGGAAGCATAGGAACTCGGTCGTCTTTAATGGAGGAGTGACAGATGTGTTAGAAGTTTTTGCCTCAGCACAAGTAAAGGTGTGGTCTTGGATTGCTGCAAAGTCCCGCGAAGTTTATTTTTCCTACCCTTGTTGGATTATGGATCCTTTGGCCTGTATACGGCTGATTCGGTAAAGCTAGTTAGCGCTTGGTTTAGTTGGTCCTTTGTCTGACAGTTTTGCATGCCAAGTTAGGAGTTGGATTCTATGTGTTCTTGTAAAAGGGTTTGACCACCCCTGAAGTGGTTCCCATTTATTTATTTTTTATTGCTGATAAAAAAAATAGTTGTTAGAGTTGCATGGTTGAATACTATGAACAATGTATTTTTAATTTTCAATGGAATGAATGAATGTTTATAAATTTATACATTATTTCATTTTATTAGTATTTTATTTTTTTTATTATGAAAATATATTATGTTTAATTTAATTGTGCAAACCAATTTATAAAAAAAATTAAAAAAAGGTGGTGATTAAATTTCATTTATTTAGAATTAAAATTACGTTAGTTGAAACTGATGTATTATTTTTACAATTATAATACCGACAGTTAAAAACGCCGCATTATACCCTATGTTATGATGCTTAAATCTTTTTCAATGAATTAAATTGCGACAGTTATAACTGACACTACTTACATATAAAAATCGTCACTTTAAACATAGTGTTCACTACAAGAAAATTATGAAATAGAATCCAATTTTAGAGACAAAAAATAATTAGTTGCTATAGTGACTAAATTAGAGACAATTTTAGAAACTAATTTTTTTGTTTCTAAATTAGTTTCTATTATTGTTAAATAGTTTCTAAATTGGTATCTAATTAGTTATCAAAGTTTTAACTACCAATAATTTAGATTCTAAATTTGGTAGCAAAAACCTTGATTGCTAATTAGATACCAATTTAGAAACCATTTAACAATAATAGAAACTAATTTATAATAAAAAAATTAAATTAGTCTCTAAAATGGTCTCTAATTTAGTTACTATAACAACTAATTATTTTTTGTTTCTAAATTTAGTTTCTATTTCATGATTTTCTTGTAATGGTTAAAGTGGGGGTGTTGCGGCGAGTTGTGTAAAACTACTACATTAAACTTTGTGGCGACCAGTTCTATGACGGCTTGAAAAACCATCACACGCGTATATTATGACGGTTATAAACGTTAATTTATACGAAAATAACCGTTACATTAAAATAACTGTTACATTAGACACGGTTTTTTTGTAGTGTATATAACTTAGTTAATATAGACTAATTATTTTTAATTACTATTTAATGATTTTCTTATAATGAATATTGATAAAAAATATAACTTTTTTTTGCCTGAAGTTATAATAAGAACCAATGTAAAATTCATGGATTTAATAATAGAGAAAAGAGAATAAGTACCTGAAGTGAATGACTTGTACTTTCAAAGTGCCTGAAATAAATATGGATTCATGAGGAAAATACACACAAAAGCTACCTGTATAAAAGTTTCTATCATGTATTCATTTACACAGATTTCTTCTGAAATTTCCTGCAACTTTAAATGTGTATCTCTTTATCAAATATAATGTGTCTGATCGATGTGGAAAAAAAAATCTCATTTGAAAGAGCTAAAACTATCTTATATTTATCACTTTTTTATAACTTTTTTCCCTTTCTCTCATTCTCCTCTCTCCCTTTGTAGGTTATTCGTTTATTCAGTCAAATTTTCTAAATTCGTTCAATACCAATGAAGTTATACTCATTCTTTGCTTAAAACTAATGTCAGAATATTGTTCATTCTTTTTAAAGTTTGTATAAGGAATTTCTACACTTTCATAATTGTTTTGTATAAGATGTTTGTTAATTGTTTGTATAAGATTAAATACTTTTAATAGTGTAACCACTTAGTAGAGCATATTTAGAATATAACTTGGATATACGTATAAATTATTTTACTGTTACAAGTAACTTTCGAGAGCCGTAACGCATTTGTTCCTCTATAATTATTCTACGTTCAAAGACCAACAAATCCACAAAGTTTTCTCACTTTCTATCTTGCATTTTAAAGAATATACCCCACAACTCGCATCTCGACCCCTAAAAAGAGCTTACACCCTGTTATTAGTACACTTAATTAATAATTAATGTCAGAGACTTAAAAGTGATATTCATGTCTAACTTTTCATAGACTATCTATTAAATAGATTGATAATGTCAAAATGAAAAGGAAATAAGAATAATCTGTCAGCAAAAGCAAATTAAAGAGAAACTACCTTTTTTGTGCACTGCTGATGAATCCTTCTTTAAGAAAAAAAATAACTTGCTGAACTTTTTACCACAGCGTGAAGAACGTTTGCATGTGGTTCTTGCGTGTAAAGTATGTTAATTAACTACTATACATGTACATTCTCTTTTTCATTTGAATTTCATAAGGAAAGCAAAAAGAAAAACGTCATATCATCCATGCATATATACATGCATGGTGTTCTATTTAAAACGATGAAACATGATAAAGAAAGATATCTGGTGTGGTGAGAGAAGAAGAAAGAGAAATGGTTAACCCTATCCCATATTTTGCAAGGAACATTTGGGGAAAATGGAACATTCAGGGTGCTGTTCTTGTGAGTCTAAGCATGCAGATAATTCTCATCTTCGCAGCTCCTTTCAGAAAACGCTCTAGAAATACACTGTTGCTTTCGTTGCTTTGGTTCACATACCTTGTTGCAGATGTGACTGCGAACTTCTGTGTTGGCCTCATCTCCAACAAATATGGTGATAAAGACACAGTTTCCACTATCGATGACTACTTGCGTGCGTTCTGGACACCTTTTCTGCTGCTGCACTTGGGTGGCCCTGACACCATTACTGCTTTTTCTCTCGAGGACAATGAACTTTGGCGCAGGCACATGCTTGGACTCATGGTTCAGGTAAACCTAATCTTCTTATATTTCTTATCTCACTCACTCTACATTAATTATAAATGGAAAATTTAAATAAAACTAACAAATTTATAGATTTAGGATTTTGACTTAGAATATGTCTTTTCTATATTAATTGTATAGGAGAGGACTAGAGGTACTGTTAAGAAAGTAATAAACAACTACAATGAACAAAGAATCGATTTTTCTTTTATCAAAAATTGGATAATTTCATAAATTAATTAAAAAATTATTGAAATGGGAAAAATAAAGTGTAGCCTCTCTCTCTTCCTTCTCATGAAAAGAGAAGTAGTGTGTTCGAAGTATTATAGTCTGACAAAAATAATATTTTTATTTTGATCTTTTTCCTCTCTTCTTACTTAACTTCAAACTTCACATAATAAATATTTATTACGTGTATTATTTTTTTATGTTTTATCACAATCACAATACAAATATTTTGACTAGATTTTAAAAACTTATATTTGTTGTGTCTTGAAGATGAATTTAAATTTCACAGTATTATATAATTCAAGTTCTGTTTGATGTTTTATATATTCATTTAAATTTTATTTTTAATATGATAATATTAGTCCTAATTATACTTTTGTTTTCCTGAAGTACATAATGTTACAAATTTTGTCTCTGAAGAACTTTTCCACATATTTTAACTAAAAAATGTAATATTACTTTTTTCAATAGTACCGATGATAAACTCTGTTTTACTTGGTATAATAATTTGCATAAAAAAAGATAATATTTATAATATTAATATATTATTTCTTTAAATACATATCATACATTACTATTGTATTATGCTTCTCAATTTTATTCCGTAATTATTGGATACTGATAAGAATGAATTTGAACTCAAATAAATCACATTAATTACTATAAAATTAATAAAAATAAAAATGGTTTTGAAATCCATCCTATGACACCTTCCCTTACATGAAAACATGAAAAAAGATATTCATTAATTAGAGATCACATAATATTTATTCATTTATTTTGAGTATATATTTGTCTTATTTATATTCACAGGTATGCCTAACGGGTTACGTGTTCCTCTTGACACTCCCTGACAACACGTTATGGATCCCCACAGCCCTAGTTTTCATGGCAGGGCTCATCAAATTTGCAGAAAGAACACGTTCTCTTCAACTTGCAAGTCTTGGTAACTTTCGACAATCTATGGTTCATGATCCTGATCCAGGTCCCAATTATGCAAAGCTCGTGGACGAATTCAGATCTAGACTGCAAGCAGGACTTCCAGCTGAAATAGTAACCATGCCAGAAATCTCAGATGAATTTACGGACACTGAGCCACCCAATAGTGCCAAATTACAACCACACATTCGTAGGAGCGATGACATAGCAGACCTATCGGATTTGAAAGTAATGAGGGGTGCTTATGACTACTTCAACACATTCAAAGGGCTCATTGTTGACATGATCTTCAGCTTCGAGGAACGCAGTAAAAGTCGCACTTATTTGCTGGGTCTAACAGCAGTGGATGCTTTGAGAGTGATAGAGGTTGAACTCAACCTCATCTACCAATCTTTCTACACCAAGACAACCATCATAGAGAGCTGGTTAGGGCTTTCCTTTCGATTTGTGTCCATTTCTTCAGTCGTTGCAGCTTTGGTTGTTTTTATTTATGAGCAAAAGACGGGTTGCGAACCCTTTGATGTTAAAGTCACATACATTTTGTTGTATGGTGCTGTAGCCTTGGAAGTCCTGTCCATTTTCATGTTCATTTTCTCTGACCACTCATTTGCATTAATTTGCACTAGAACTGGCATGCTAGCATTCAAACTAGCCACCATCTTCAGCTGGGTCCTCATGCTTAAGAGACCCAAATGGACAGATCACGAGGTTAACAAGCCAGAATGGTTTAACAATAAGAGTTATAAGGTGTTGGAAAGATTCGTACTGTCTCGTAGATGGTCTGAAACCATCTCGGGTTTCAACTTGATGTCATATTGCTTACACAAGAAGAAAAAATGGTTGGATTAGGTGATCGACAAAATTGGAGCCAAAGAGTTTGTGGAACAAATGATGTATGAGAAGAAGATGCCGATGCTTCAGAGGCTTTGGATTTTTATATTCACCGAGTTGAAAAGAAAAGCTGTGGATGCAAATGATGTTGAAACTATTCAAAGAATATGTTCCTCTAGAGGTGAGTCAGTTATCAGTCATCTATCACCGGAAGATCTGAACAAGTTGATGCGTTATGTGGGACGCAACGAAGTCACCTTTGATGAGTGCCTAATTCTGTGGCACATTGCCACTGACCTCTTGTTCTATGCAGAGGAAAAGAAAGATGAGAATAAAAAAAAGTGGCAAAACGAAAATGATGAGAAGAAAAAGAATGAAAACAAGGTTCAAGATCTCGAACAAGGAAATCATGATGATGGTGAAGATGGTGATATTGAACTGCGGCATTTTAGTAAGCTTTTGTCAGATTACATGTTGTACCTTTTGATCATGCAACCTACCATGATGTCTTCTGTTAGCGCAACTGTGCATAAAAGGTTTCAAGACACGTGTAAAGTGGCCACAAACTTCTTTAGCAACGAACAGCTTGACAGAAAAAAAAAAAAAGGAGGCCCACATTGAATTCTTTTCTCTCTCTGGCAAAGGAGAAGCTTGGAGAATTCATTCCGTTCATCAAAAAGGTAATGATAATAGTGATACACAAGAATGACTTGAAATGTTCTAATCCATAACACCACACTTAAAAACAAAAATTCTAACCTATCACCCTTCCAAGATTCATCAATTTAGTATTCTTAGGATGGGACAAAAACATATATTTAGAACTACTTTTAAAAAATTTCAATCATGTTATATCATTCATTATATTTACATATATTTTTGTTCTATATCTCCTAATTTTCTTGTGCCTGTAGGTGTTAAGGGGCACTCGGTGTTTTGGAATATTTTTCAAAGAAAAAGAAGAGGGTGATGATTCACAGAGTAAACTTCAGGAGGCATGCAGTAAACTATTTGATCTGGATGTGGATGCACTCTCTGCTGTGAAGGGAGATAGGAACAAATCTCTGCTATTCGATGCCTGTGAACTGGCCACTGTTATAATGGATTTAAAAGTGACGAACAAATGGAAACTCGTAGCACAAGTATGGGTGGAATTATTATCATATGCAGCAGTTAATTGCACACCCATCACCATGTCCAACAACTTGGTAAAGGTGAAGAATTCCTTTCTCTTGTTTGGCTATTGATGATTCATTTAGGCCTAGCCAAGCAGTTTCAAATCAAGGACCATTCAAGGGCAAAATTGGTAGTACATAAAGACTATTGGTAGTACATAAAGACTATATGTTGTGAAAAAAAAAATATAATTTTTATTTCACTGCTACTTTTCAAAACAGAATGTAATCTCTCTAAATAGTTTTGTAATAGACTTCTCAAATTCTACCTTCTCTCTCATAAAACATATACTATAAATTTCATTTAAAATCATAGTATAAATGACATTCAAAATTAGAATTAAAGGTAATAATTATTGGCTATTCAAATTTTAAAATAAAACTGATGACGAGTTTAATGTTAACAAATTCTCCCCTTAAACTCAAACTTTTCATATTCTTCATTCAGATCGCTTTTATGATCGTGATCGCTCACACTTTCAGTTTTATATTTTTCCTTACCCCAATTGCCTCCAATATTTTTCCAGTAGTCACCATACTGTTCTGGATTAAAAGCAACTTCAGTTTTCTTCACTGTACCAATCCATGTAGAATTTTGAATTGAATTACTTTTAATTTCCCAAACAAAATCTTCTCCACTATCACCCTTTGAATTAAAAGGATTTAAGAAAGACTATGGCTTCATTAAGCCTGGAACATAATGATTAGACCATATATCCCTTTCAAATGATATCTCAACAGTCTTGAAGGGCTTATAAACCCACTTTCTGTTACATTACAGTTGTTCTGTTTTGAAAACATAACCAAAATTAACTACTAACTCTGTTTTAAAAGAGTTATATAACAAATGTCCCCTTCATCAACAAGGACTTGACCACCAACCCCTACACCCATTTAAAGTTTGGAATTTGTTGTTGCATTTCATAGAGGTTTCTCCAGACTACATCTTATGGATTTGTTTCTTCATTCTACGAGCCAGAATTGCCAATGGTTGTGGAACAAAATGACCATCACTATTAGCAAAAGGTAAAGTTGTAGATACTGGTTTATTTCCTTGTGATGGTTTGAGTAAGGAAACATGGAAAATATTATGAATTTTAGATTAGTAGGTAATTCCATATTATAAGCCACATTTCCAATCATTTCTAAAACTTTGTAGGGACCATAATATCGGGCAACTAACTTGTGAAAATGTGTATTGGATAAAGTTGTGTGTCTGTATGGTTGAATCTTTAAATAAACCCAATCTCCAACCTTGTACTGTTTATCAATCCTTTTTAAATCCACATAAAACTTCATATGTTGTTGTGCCTTAACCAGATTTACTTGTAATAGTTGATTAATTTCATCTTGTGTCTTCATAGCATAAGCTACTGCTTCTATTAAAGAATTTGTATTTTGAATAGCAGTGGGAATGGACGGAGGATAGCCATAAAGAGCTTCAAATGCAGGCAACTGTATAACTGTACGAAATTTGGTGTTGTACCACAATTTCGAAAGAGGTAAATATTCAGTCCACTTGGAAGGAGTGTCCCCGGAAACACAACAGAGATAAGCCTTGATGGATTTGTTTACAACCTCTATTTGACCATCTGTCTATGGATAAAAATTCATTGAGCGCAGCAGCTTGACATCATTCTTGTGCATCAACTTAGTCCAAAAATGAATCATGAAAATGGAGTCCCTATCCGATATAATGTCCTGTTGCCAGCCATGAAGCTTGATAATATTGTCCATGAAAAGGGCTGCCACCTTAGTTGCTCCAAAAGGATGTGCAAGCAGCAAAAAATGAGCATACTTCCATAACAACAAAAATCACAGTCATACAACAAGATTTAGGGAGACCAATAATAAAGTCCATGGATATAGATTTCCAAGGTCTATCAGGAACAAATAATGGTTTACGTATCCGTAGGAAATTGAAGTAAAGACTTACATTTTTTACATATATGACAATTCTGGACCCACTTTTGACCTCTTTCTGCATACCCTTCCAATAGAAGTGATCTTTACTCCTTCTATAAGTCATCTCATAACCTGAATGGCCTCCGATTGCTGAATCATGAAAGTGTTGGAGAATCTGTTTTCGCAATTCTGCATTGTCTCCAACCACTAACTTACCTTTTCTCCTCAATAAATCATTCTCAAAAGTATAATGTTTATGGCAAATTTGAGTCAAGCGAATACTATCAATAACTTTTTGTAATTTATGATCTACTATCTAAGAATCCTTAACTCTATGAATTAATTCAAAAGTTATTACAAACATTGAAGCTAACTTACCTTGGGTAGAGTTTCGTGACAACACGTCTGCTACTACATTGTCTTTATCTTTTTTTTGTTCTATGCGGAAATTCAAACCCATGAGCCTTCCCAAACCCCAATTTTGTAACATTGTTGTGGGTGGTTCCTCCAGCAAATGCTCCAAAGCCTTTTGATATGTTTTTATTACCATATATTGATCTAACAAATAATGTTGCCACTTTTTTTACTGTAAATAGAATAGCAAAAAATTATTTGTCATATGCGGATAACAATTGATATTTAGGTCCCATTGCCTTACTTATGTAGGCAATAGTGTGATTAGATTGCATGAGCGTCACTTTAATCCCTATTCCTGAAGCATCAATTTTAATAGTAAAAGATTGAGAAAAAATGGGTAATATTAAAACTGGAGCAGTGGTTAATGTCTTTTTTAACCTGTGAAAAGTTGTATGAGTTTCAACATCCCACACATAAAGAATATTATTCTGCAGTAAAACTCTCAAAGGTGTTGCAATCTTACCATACCCCTAAATAAAGCGTCTATAGTAGCCCGACAGTCCCAAAAATCCATGCAGCTCCTTTAAATTGGTAGGTTGTGGCCATTCTTGAACAACTAAATTTTTTTCTAGATCAAGTTGGAATCCTTGCATAGAAATTTGATGTCCCAGATAATTTACATGTGTCTTTCCAAAGCTACATTTCTTTTTAATAAAAAATAAAGCATGATTGCGTATATGGTCAAGGTTATGTCAATGCATCTAATATGGTCTGCCCAAGTCTTAATATAGATTAATATATCATCAAATAAAACCAATATGAAATTCCTTAAATAAGGTCGAAAAATATCATTTATAAGATTTTGAAATGAAGTAGGGGCATTATAAGACCAAAAGGCAAAACTACCCACTCATACAAACTATTATTATAAAAGTTGTTTTATAAATATCTGATTGATGCATTCTAACTTGATTACATCCACTTCTTAGGTCTAATTTTGAAAAATAAATAACCCCATAGAATTCATCCAAAAGATCCACAATCATTCAATTTTATGAAATCGACGCAACAACGCCAAGAACCATCTTTCTTTTTAACCAAAACCAAGGCATAAGCATAACAACTAGAACTCTCCCTAATAAATCCAATTGATAACAATTGTTTTATTTGTCTTTCAACTTCAGTTTTCTTGTTATGAGGATACCTATAGGGTTTCAAAGAAACATTAACATCACTATTTAAAATGATTATATGGTCTTACCTTCTAGGTGGTGGAAGTTGGGTAGGTTCTTGATAAACATCATCAAACTGATTTAATAATTTCTCTTGCTATTGTTGTTGTTGTGCACTCAAATGCAAAAATTGAGAATGTGATGTAATATGAAAAGTAGTTGCATTATCATTTTGCTATTTTTCTCCTACTAAAGTCATCCTATCTCCCTTATGATGGAAGGTCATAGTTATTTGAGCACAATTCCTTACAATCTCCCCTAATGTTTGAAACCATTGCTTGTCCAAAATAACTCCAAAATTAGTACTAGGTAATACCACAAATTCAGCTTGGAAAGTTTGATTATGAAACTGGCCTTCAACCCCAAGACACTGTTTAGTGATTCTAAGTTGTCTATCCAAAGCCACAATTACTGAAAAATCATTGATGAAAATTGTCTTTAAACCTAATGATTTCATCATCTTATCACTAATAAAGTTGTGGGTGCTATCTGTGTCCATCGAAAATGAAAACCTCTATTTTTTAATCATACCAGTTACCTGTAAATTATTCCCACCAGCCAGTCCTTGAAGTGCATGTAAAGAAACATGTACTGGCGACTTAGGAAACAATTCTAGACTGTGTTATTAAATACATCTCTTCATCTTTTTCTAAATCATCCTTCTCTTACATTCAATCCTAGGAAAAAAAATAGCATTTAATTTGCCCCAAACCTTACATTTATTTATATGGTTCTTATCCCATTTTTCACCACAGAATTTGCACAAACCCTTAGAGATACATTCACTAACTTCTTTTATTGAAATAGAACCTGCAGTATTAGTCTTGTTATCCAATCCTAAGATTGGCTTAAAGGAACTTGGGGTGCAGCATGAGACTGTAACGTAGTAATAGGTGCATATTTATGGTAAAATTGGGACTGATTCCCTCTCTTAAAATTCTTTGTTGCTCTGTTGAACTTCCCATTGAAATCCCATGAATTTCCTTTGTCAATTCCTGCAATACATCTTCCTGGAGATGAGCTAACTGCACTACTTCTTGAAATGTAGAAGGTTTGTGTAAACAGACTGATTTCTCCAATCTCACAATTAAACCCGACGAGAAAAAACTCCAAGCAATTTCTTTAGAAATCAGAACTTTGGCCAACAGATTATCAAAATTTTCCAAAAAATCAACTAAAGAACTTCCCTATTTTAAATGAGCCAATTAAGCCACAGGATCATCAAAGGCACCATCATCAAATCATTGAGCTGCATCCTTCAATATTTGTGTCCAACATTAACATTGGAAATCAAAAGTTTTAATGTAATGACGCTACCACGCAAAAGCCTTGCCCTCCATTGAAAGCAACAATAATCTTGCTCTTTACTGCATTGGGGTGTCCTCCAATTCGAAAAATTTCCCCATTTTGGCCCTCCAATCTCAAAAATTGGATCCATCAAATGATAGAAAAGGCAACTGAGTTCTATTAAGCACTGAAGAAGAATTTTTGACAAGTTCTTGATCGGTGCAAGGAGAAGACAAAAGCTGCTGTAAAATGCCCCCAGTAGACATGAAGAAGCTTTCAACAACCTATTGTAATCCTTTTAAAGATTTCTAGGTTGTTTCTTGGGAATCTGCCACCAATTTCTCCAAAGAGTCCTCTCTTGATTCTAATTCTTTATTGGTCACCATCTCACCTAGCAAACTGATTTCACTTGTTAGGGTTGATTCCAATAATAATCTCACTTTTCCTCTGGATCACTTTAACTCTCATTGTTCTCACTTTGGTGTTCACTCTCACACACAAATGTTTGCTCTCACAACACAAATATTGGTAAGATAGAAGTAAAATTGTGATATTTTATTCAAAGCACCCTTGAAGGGCTTATAAACCCATTTTTTTTACAACTATTTTATTTTGAAAACAAAACCAAAACTAAATACTAACTCTATTTTAAAAGAGTTATATAAAAGTAAAAGGGAGTAATTAGTACTATATGGTCTTTTAGAGGAAGTTTTGGTAATCCATCTCCTCCTATACGTAAAATTGTCTTCCTTATCATGTAATTGATCTCCTTAACTTCCAACTTAAAAGTATTTCCAAATTTGATAAATTATTCAACATGATAACTACTGCAGAAGCTTTCCCTCAATTAGTATACTATAACCAAACATTTGGAGAGGAATAATAAACAAACATTGGCGGTAAAAAGTAGCAGAGAAAGTGGGAGAAGGGAAGGTAATGATGAAAATTTGTGATCTCAGAATCAAATTTTAGTTTTAAAAGGTAGAAATGATGCATAATATAATCAAGATTTTGACTTCTTAATTGTTGAGCAAGGTATTATCAAAGAAATGTAGTAGTAAATTATGCATAAATTATAATAATTACCTTATGTCCTGAGTAAGGCAGGAGATTGACCACTGTCCTGCTTGAACGTCACCTTAGTGTCACTTATACCTATGCTAAATGTAATAAAATATTATTTATTTGTCAATAATTCACAAAAATCTTAACATTTGCTATATTATATACTTATATTTTTTATTGCACCTTGTGTCCCCACTATACACATTAACTTATTATTATTTTAATAATTTTTAGTGTGAATTAAACATCTCCAAGACCGACACAATATTTGACATTTATTTTTGTGTTTAAGGTGAGTAGGCTTTAGGGACACTAGTAGCTTCTTTTTTATGGCCGCCACTTTTTATTGGCAGCTAAAGTGAGTTTTTCTTATAATGATTATAAATAGTCGTGGCCTATATAGTTTTCTAATAGACTAGTCTTGTTTTGAAAACAGTTGTCTGAAATATAAACGACAACTTAAATTGTCGTTTATATTGAATAACTTTAAATGACGTTTGCATACACTATGGATTTTTAGAACCGTCACCTAAGGATTTTAAATATTGTTGTCTAAAATAAGAACCAAAAAAGAAAATTCAAATGCATACCTATATAGTGAATTAAATGAAATACAATTTAAGGTTCATGCTATTGTCTAAATAAGTACATATTTAAATATTCTTTCGAATATTTTTTTCATTTTTCTTTCATGTTTAATACGTGCGTTTTAGCTGATAATCCGGGAAGGCCAGCATGCCATTCTTCCTCAAATATTTTCTTCAAGGATTCAAATCCAGCAGTAACACACACTCCAATTTGGGAAGATAAGTTAAATTTATTTAATCATTGGAATGCTCATTTGAAGTCCTAGTACTTTGCTATCTTGCCTCATTACAGTAAAAATGCTTATCATTTAACTGCAATTTTTTACCTCTAATTGTTGATCAAGAGTGATCATGTGCTTTGAAGAATCCAAATCCAAGGTGTTTGATGAAAGGCTGGTGTTGTTCTTGTGTTTGGGTGGGATCTAGGTAGAATAAAGTGTGATCCACTCCTTTGTTGAATCTAAAACTGATGTGATTAAAAACCTTTTTGAAAATCAAGTGTTTTTCCAACTAAGTGAAAAACAACATGTTGTTTTGTCAAATCAATCGGTTGTTTTACTCTTAGGAGATTTGAAAAGGTTGAAAACTATTTTGGTTTGGTTGACTTAACTGTCAAGCCAAACAATCGGTTGTTTCGTGGTTTCAACTGATTGTTTCTTTGAAAATCCTAACAAAATTCTATTTTGAATGGTGAATCTGCTTTAAATGTTTTCTAACTAAATACGCTCCTTCATTAATTGCTTTGACCAATCTTTGGAAAATATAAATGGTTTGTTTATGTTTTCAAATAGGTAAGAAAACAGTTTTGAGAAATTGAGTTTTGATAGAATTGATTCTAAGGGTTCAAGATTCACATCAAGCTTTGGATTTTCAAGAGAGAGTGGAATAGGAATTCAATTGTACTCAATTCAGATTGTACTGTGATCAAGTGTAATCCTTTCTAAACCTACTGTATTTCGGGTGTTGTGTTGCCAAGGAGTATTGTGTGTTCTTGAGGTGTTCAAGATCAATAATCTTGGTGTGATTTGCCAAAGGTAGTGTGTTTCTTAAAGGGTTCAAGGTTACTACTTTGGTGGTTTGTGTTTTGTAATCTGGTTTGATTGCTTAGTGAATTACCAGTGGTATTCTGGGGACTGGATGTAGCTCTTGGCTTAAGAGTGAACCAGTATAAATTGTTGGTGTATTTCTATTTTACCTTGAACTCATTTAATTTTTGTTTTAAGCTTTGCTGATATAAACAACCGATTGTTTCGATTGTTTCGAAGAAACAACCGATTGTTTTTCTGTTGCTTTGCTGTATAAATTGCTTAAATTCTTGGCTAACTTGATTCTTGTTCTGGATTCACACAAAGAATTTTGTTAAACCTGAAATTTTTTCAAAAACCCCTATTAAACAATTCACACCCTCTCGTTTAAGGCCATATATTCTAACAATTGGCATCAAGAGCTTGGTATTTGAAAAAATATTCAAGTTTGATCCTAAAATCTTTTTTTGAAGGCTGAAAAACTACCTTTTGAGGAGGGTGCTCCAATTAACAAACAACCTTTGTTTTGCGGTTTGAATGAAAATCTTTGTTGAATCTATTGATATAGGAATTTGGGATGCAATTGAAAATGGCCCTTTTTGATGTGATTCTTGATTTGCGTCACTTTTATTCCTAAATTTGAAAAGGATGGATCTTTTACTAAAAAACCTTGGTCCCAATGGACTGATGAAGAAAGTAAAAAGGCCAAGTTTGATTGCATTGCCAAGAATATCATAACCTCTGTTGTGAACTCTAATGAATTTTTCAGGATTTCACAATGAGAATCAGCTAAAGAAATGTGGGACACTCTAGAAGTCATTCATGAAGGGACAAATGAGAATGAAGAGAAAGTGCTTAGCCTGCTGTTTAAGAAACTCAGAAAATTCTTAAAGAAAAGAATAAAAAAAAGTAACTCATCCAAAAGGTATGATAACAAAAACTCTACCAAGGTTAACACTAACAAATATGCATACTTTGGATGTGATGAGCAGGGACATACTAAAGCTAAATGTTTAAACAAAGAAAATAAGAACTTCAAGAAACATGAGAACAAAGGAAAATCAAGAAAAGCTTGCAATGATGACTCATCAAACTCCTCTTCAAGTAAAGATGAAAAAGCCAATCTATGTTTGATGGCTAAAAAGGAAGATGATTCAAGTCGTGAAAGCAGTGTAAGTTCTTGTACCTCTTTAAATGCTGAAAACTATAGTCAATTGCTTCAAGCTTTTAAAGAAACTCATGAAGAAGTTAACCGATTGGCTCTCTTGAACAACCGTTTGAAAGGAATGAACAATTGGCTTGAAAACAGAGTTAAGGCACTGGAAGAAGAATTCGAAAATTCAAAAATTGATTTTGAAAAACTTCAAATGCTTTACAAAAACTCTTCTTGCAAGTGTGACTCTCTTGTTTGTGAAAATTGTGAATCTCTAGAAAAGAAGGTTCACTACCTTATGAAAACTGTGGATAAGCTTTCAAAGGGTAAATCCAACTTTGAGAATGTCTTGACATATCAAAATTGTGTGTTTGGAAAAGCTGGATTGGGTTTTAATCCACAAAACAAGTTCTAGAAAAATAACCGATTGAAAGATCGAAACAACCGGTTGTTACATGTTTTTACTGCATGAAGAGAGACCACTCAATTAGGTTCTATAAAATTAGGAAATATTATTTTCCTAAAGGTATTATGAGATGGATTCCTAAATGTTCTGAAGTTCCTAGTGATGAATGTAAATCAAAAGGACCCACATTTGTAAAGGTACCAAATCTTTGCACTTGAATTTGCCTTTTGTAGGGAAAATTGATGGAAAGCATGCAGCTGTGGTACCTGGACAATGGTTGTTCCAAACACATGACTGGATAAATCTAAGTTTGTGAACATCATCTTCAAACAAGAAGGGCATGTGACATATGGAGACAACAACAAAGGAAGGATTCTTGGAAGAGGCTCTATAGGAGACAAGAGTATCTTGCTAATTCAT
>Ga0123342_1004808_pt1 | contig 20269 bp, 7 predicted proteins | sample Turbeawhitnodule_FD_89960 | JGI IMG/M metagenome (GOLD analysis project Ga0123342, IMG submission 89960) | Root nodule microbial communities of legume samples collected from Mexico - Turtle bean Mexico white nodule | ecosystem: Host-associated > Plants > Roots > Nodule | place: Mexico: Nepantla... | reverse complement strand
CTCTACGCCTACAAAATACACAAATATGTCTATCTATATATATAATATATATATATATAATATATATATATATATATATATATATATATATATATATATATATATTAAGAAATTATTTTTAGTAAGTGCATAAATTATTTTTAGTTTATAGATTATTTTTTCTTGATGGTGTTTTTGAAGAAATTTACCTAAACATGTCCTATATTAAAACAGATTTTTTTTTAAATCACAATTGAACATTACAGTTAAGCTTTTCCAGCCGTTGATCAATTTATCTTTATATTGGTTATTGCTAATGAAAATTTAACTGGTTTCTTTTTAATAATATTGATTATTGCTAATGAAAATTAGCTAGTTTCTTTCGAATATTGGTTTATTTAAAGAAATGGACCAATTATATATGAACGATTTTGATGTGAATTGATATGCCTTTATCGATATTGTCAATGTTGCGATCAATCTATCAATTATAAAATAAAGTATGAAAGTTAAATGCAATATTTTTTTTTCTAAGGTCAACATTTATCATTTAGTAGTACACGAATTGAATATAAATGATCATAATAGGTCAATATTCGAACCTACCATTAATTCAAACTCAAATGTAAACATATTTAATTTAATTTCCAAATTAATTTGTACAGGTTTAACCGTATCAAATCATTTTCAAAATAGTTTTGTAATTTTATCTTATAAAAACCCACATTATCATAATATTTTGTTGGATTATTGGTAAAATATTTTTTTAAGATAAAAAAATTACTTTTATAAATAAAGAATTTATTGAAGATCATTAGTCCTATTTTTATACCACATACAAGCTTATTTGAGTTGAAAAGTCTTGTAAAATTCAAGTTTTAATCATATGACCCTGTAATTCCACAACTACAAGTAAGATGTTCTAGTTCACGCCTACTAATTCAACCATTTAATTCTACAAACTTTTTGAAACAAAATTAAACTTTTGATATTATTAACTAAAATCATCTAATTTAGCTAGTTTTTTTTAACTTGATGAATTAATTGTATTTTTAGATAAAATAACAAAAATAAGTATCATAGATTCTATAAAATCTACATGGAAGTTGTAGATGTATCAACACACTTGAGTTTTACTAAAAAAAATTACATTTTTCTAGGTAAGTACCATAAATATTATTTATTTTTATTATTATTTATTACTTTTATTAATAATTCATCAAATTCAGGTTCATACTTAAAATCTATAACCTTTATAGAAAGAGAAATTTTAAAATCATACGATAATTTTATTATTATCATTATCATCATCACTATTATTTTTATTAATAATGATATATATATATAAATATATATATAATATGAGATATAAATATTTTATGTAAAAAGTTATTTATTATTTATAATAAAAATTTAAATAATTGGTAGTTAAAATCTTGATAGCTAATTAGATATTAATTTAAAAACTATTGAGTAGAAACTAATTTAGAAATCAATAATTTTTTTGTCTCTAACTTAATCAATATAACAACTAATTATTTTTTATTTCTAAAATTCGTTTTTTTTTTTTTTCTAACACCCTCCGAATTTTTTTTAAAAAGGTTAGTTATAGATATTGGCTTATTCAATTTTTATGGTCTCCACAAGGTGTACTTTTTGGCTTTTGTAAAATTTTAATAGTTTAATAAAATGAATCAATTTTATCGTACCGTTAATATATTATTTCATTGCTAACAGAAAATGTTAATATAACTGTTAATAACATATATTAAAATTAATTTCCAAACCTACCATTAATATCTTTATAAATAAGTAATTGAGACTGTTGTTTCTTATAAATATGTAGTGCTTTTTTAAAAACAATTAAATGATATTAATATTGAATCGAATTAACTTCATTTTATAAAACTGGAACATTAAAATTATAATTAAAGTTTTATTGGAATCAAAATACCTAACAGTCAATATTTTTATGTTGAACATAGTTTTGATCCAGCAACACAAATGAGATTGTTTCTTCCTGCAACTTCATACCTTCTTCTCTCACCTCCATAAATTTTTGAATTTTTAAAAATGTCCCTTTATAATATTCTGGATTATATAATCCGGAAGATATTTTTCAAATTTGTAATTAGCTTCCGGATTACATAATTCGGAAACTTTTTTTTCAGATGCATGATTATTTTTTGGATTACATAATCCGAATGTCTTTTTTAGCTTCTAGATTATGTAATCCGGAAGTCTTTTTTCAAATGAGTTTCCGAATTACATAATCCGAAAACTATTCTATGAGGGTGACACAAAAAGGATAAAAATGTATTTTCATATTGTGTATGGAGGTGACAGAAGAAGATATGGAGGTGCAGGAAGAAACAGTCCACAAATCATCTCATTCGATCATGGACAGTTAAGGGTCCATTAACCAATTTCGTGTCTAGTTATTCAGGCAACCAGATTTGTGTAATTAAAATGTCGACTAGAATTAAACGTCTTTTAAAATAATTTTCAACATCTAAAATTTTAAATTAAATAAGTAATAATTAATGCATTTTTGTTTTAACAGTAACCACTTTGATTTTTATTAAGTAAAAACTTGAGTTCGATTTTAGTAAATAAATAAACACAGTTAACTCACATTATATTACGGTTTTTAAAAACAGTAATATAATAAATTATCTGGTGATCATAGTTCAAAATTTTGCCAATCTAAAATAACCTAACTAGGTATAATGGAGTTAAGGCAGTTTCTTCCTGCACCCCCCACATTTTTCTTCTTGCATCCCCCACACTCTTATGAAAAGACTACATCGCCCTTATTAGTTTTTAAAATTCAAAAAATATCCTTAATCTAAAAAAACCCTAAATAGGTGCAGGCAATGATGCTCTCTTGCGCAGCCATGTCTTTCATGTTCAAGCAGCAGCACGCTTTCATGTTCTAGCAGCAGTGCGACACCTCCAAATCCTTCTCCTTCAATCTCACATTTTTTGTTGGTGATTTAGAGTGTTATTGACAAAAGTAAGTAAATTTCTTTGCTTTCGGATCTGCACATCCGTTTTTTTTATGGATTTTTGTTTCTGTAAGTGTTTTCTTCCATTCCAGATTATAGAATCCGATAGAATTTCGAATCACAAAATGCGGTGAAATCTCAAATTTTTGCTTCCGATAAAATCTCGGATTTGTGGTTCCGGGAAGATTCCAAATTTGTGGATCTGGAAAGGTTCCGAATTTGTGGATCTGGAAAGCTTCCGAATTTGTGGATCCGGATTTGTGTTTTTATGGTCATCCTTTCTTCAACATATAAAACTTCGTAAAAAGATTTTTTCTATCTTCAAATATGATTTGCAATGAGCTTCTTTTTTTCTTCTTCTAATATTTTTTTTTGTCTATAGTTTATTTATATTTGTTTAGTATAAATGATGCAATGTTTTTTTTTTCTCTCTTTTGGTTTCAATAGAATTTTATATTTGTTGTTTTTTGTTTGTATTGGTTCAACATCTTATCCATTAGTTTGTAATTTAGTTTAACTTTAATAGTGTAATTGAACAGTAATTGTGAAGACTAGGGGAGGAGGTTTGTCCACGTCCCACAACCTCTGTTAGAAGAAGACATCTTAATGAAGATGAAAAACATGAAGAACATGGATAATGACTTCTCAATATCATCATCATCCCACAAATCAACCCCCATCGTATAATTCTTGTTCAAATTCATCACTATTGTCCATGCTTCTACAAATAAAAAAAATGAAACAAAATCATTGCAATTAGGATCCGTGAATCCATAAGTCAAAAACATTATTCCGGATCCAACAATCCATAATTCAAAAAGACCATTCCGGATTCAGGAATCCATAACAAAAAAAAATGTCCAGATTCATAAATCCATAATGCAAGTGATGCATTCCAGATTCAGGAATCCATAACACAAAAAAAACAATTATGGATCCACCAATCCGTAATGCAATTTAGGCTTCTAGATTCAGCACTCCGGAAAACAACAATTTATGATCTTTTACCTTCTGGAACACCCCCTCATCCAGAAAACACAATTTAATTAATTCCGCATTCATGAATCCGGAATATATTACTGGATCCCGATATCCGGTAGCCCCTTTTGAAATTATAGGTCAAGGTTAATGTTGGAATATTTAAAATTGTGGAGATGCAGGTAGAAAAACGTGGGGGTGCAGGAAGAAGAAGCCTGGAGTTAACCTTGATAGGAAGGTGAGGAACCCAATTGTAAGCCCAATTGAAAAGAAATCTGACTAAGTTAGGATGTTTTGTTCCTGCACCTCCATATTTCTTTCTGCATTTATATATTTTTAGTGAAAAGTCATATATTTTTAAGGAAATTAAAATTAAGTGTAAATCCCTACACCTTCCATATTTTTTATAGAAATTAAGGAAAATGGCTTTTGAATTGTAAAATTTAAAAATTAACTTTATATTATAAATTTTATAATTCAAAAATCATTTTATATTTCGAATTTTATAATTTAAAAAATAAAAAAATAAAAACAAACACGTTAACTTATCTCCCCCACCACAAACTACTAGCATGAACCACCACAACCACCAATAACCATGAATCACTGCAACTATTATGAAACCACCAAATACTACAACCTTCACCTAAAACAGCACCACCAAACACCACTTCACCACTAACCTCAGTCACCTACAACAAACCTAAAAATATTTGCAGAAAGATATTTTTGAAATTACAACAATTATGGGGTGCAGGAAAAAAAAAATATGGAAGTGTGGGAAGAAAACATCCTAAGTTCGATGCGGTTCTCATGGCCCAAAAATCAGAAACAGTAGTTACCAGAGTTCTTCTTTGACATTTATATAGCTATTTCTCATTTATTTTTATTACCTATTCCTCAGCTTACTAAAATTTTACTTAATTAGTAACTCTTACACGTGAACATGAGTTTAATTTCGTATAATTTAAACCTGGTGATATGAAATAATTTTGTATAAACTAGATTTTAAACTAGTGATGTGAAATAATTTAAAAAGGTACACATTTAATAGTATAAGTATGTTTTTTTATTGCTAAAAAATAGTTTGACCAAATATAATACATCTCATTCCTTCTGTTAATTAGTTTTTTTATCATTTTCATGAAATAACTACTAATTATATGAGATTTTATTTAAAATATTTAAATCTAATTTTAATCGGACTAACAACATGCTAGCCATTTTTAATTATTTAAAAAAATCATAAACCTGAAAAATTATCACGAGAATATTATTTAAGAATTAAAAAATATTAAGGTATAAAAAAAACAAATTTAATTCACTTAATAAAATATTATAATATCAATTATATCAATTATATATATATTTATCTTGAAATATTAATATTTAAATTGTCTTGTTATTAACTTGTTTTTCAATAAATACTCGACACAACTCATGAGTGATTATTTATTTCAATGAAAAGTACATGATTATTGAAAGTCTAAAGAAACACATTCACTTTAATTAAAAGTCAAGACATAATCAACATCCTAAATGACTTCGACTTAATTGAAGATCAAGACATACATCTTAAATGACAATTGTAATTAAGGTCATGCACTGAAAAATCCAAAAAAATTCACTCATACGAAATGTTAATTAAATCTTGAATTTAGTTCAACTACAACGGAAGAAATGATATCATGAAAAACTCTTGTAATCATGTTATTTTAGATAAGAATTACTAGACAAAAAATGAATTTGATGGAACGTCTACAATTTGTATCCTTAGAAATTGTTACTCGGAGCTTGATTTTAGTTATGAAAAGCTCTCGTGACTTTGGATGAAAATTATTAGGCACAAAAGTATCGATCACCCACTAAACAATGACTAGAAAGAATCACATCTTAAATTGTGTATTTTAAACAACGATTTAATAGAATTACATTCGACTAACGACTCAATGATTACATGAAACCACGTCTTTGAAAATGTAATACAACTAGCAATTCAATGATTAGATGAATCCACATATTTGAATGAGTATTTCGACCAACAATAAGGTCGTTATGATACCAAACATACATTATAAACAAATATAACACATTTTATATACAATGTGATTCAATTTGATTATGCAAGTTAACAATTTTCATAATTTGAAAAGTATTTCAAAATACAAATGTTCAAATAGATGCAAATAATAACAAGAAAATAAAGGATAATGAAAAGAATTGTTAGCAAGGAGTAGTGGAGAGGGATATGTTTCTTCCATATTTATAGGGCATTACCCTCAACCATTTCTGAGTCACATTGTTTCGAACAATAAGCGTTTTTGGTGGTTGTGTCTCCCCAACATGTTATTATAATATTTTTTTAGGGAGTTAAATCTTGATATGAATAAATGTTTAAACGCTCAGAACTCAAGGACCTTGTATCTTCTCACAAGATCATATTCAATTTGATTGAACACTTAACATCTTTACACTATGCTTAAGACTTAGGAGTTGTGTAGGAGGTCAGGTCTCAAATCAAATTGAGTGTTTAACATCTTCACACTACGTGTTTGAAGATAACAAATTTTGTACCCTCTCGAGGTCAGATTTCAATTTCCCATACACATAACTTGTGTGTCATCGAGGGGATCAAATTGTAACATATCTATATACTATTAACAAATTATAGGAGTTGAACCAATATGAACTATTATGATATTCATTGTTATTACTTTAACATTTGAAAATCCTTGTCCGAATGTACCCCACTTGAGCAGAGTTGTATCTGAACTGCACATATCTCTTCAACTGGGGAGAGTTGTATATCAACTACATGTATCACCATTAGGATGACAACAGATCGGAACGGGTACATGTGGTACCTACCCGTTACATGTCCCACATTAGAAAATATGTCTTATTACCAATTGTATATTCATGAAAAAATATTTGTGGAATTTTTTATTCCTGTGTGTATCCATAGATATTCACAATTTTTTTTTTAAAATTATTTAAAAACAAGTATTTAAAATATAAACTCAGATAAAAAAAATTAATTTTAAAATATTATTCAAATAAAATTGCACATTAAAATATTAATACATACATTTTTTTTCTAAAAAAAAAATTTAAATAAGCTACACAGAGTATACGTTTTAAAAACTTAATATTAGTATAATTTTGTTTGCCATGTAGTTTTTTCTTCATGTTATTTTGAGCTTTCATTTGAATAAATATATAATAGGAGCTACATGTCACATCGACAATTTGAAAATAGGCTTTTCTTATTGATGACATGCTTAAATGTGACTTCTAGATTACCTACTCCAAGATCTATCAGAACAAGTTTTTCTATACCAAGCTTTTCAAAATCATTTTTTTAAATAAACTTTTCAAATATGTTTTTCAAGACAAGTTTTACAAAACAAACTTTATTCCAAAACAAGCTTTCTTAAGATGTTCCAGAAACACTACATAATCATTCATTTTTTTCCTTTATAGATTTCTAGATTGAACAATCCAAAAACATTACTAATTGAACAATCTGAAATTTTTTCGGAATAGGGTATTTAGAAGGGAAAAACTACTAAATTGTATAATCTCTACCAAACCCAATGTTTTACTCTCTCTCTTTCTTTGTTCCACTCTTATCAGTGTATGCCTGATAATGTCAACATCGTCATCACGAGACTCAACAGCAAGGTTGCCTTCGTCAACAAACTCGATGATAATGAGTTTGACCACATGCTTGCCGAAATCCTAAAGGACAACAAGCTCTACACCGCCAGAATCACCTTCGACCAGGTGCTCACACCTTGGCAACGAGGTGTTGCGACGACATGGGTACAACGGCAGATGGAACAATGAAGAAGACACGATAGTGACAATGGCTGGCAGCATGAACAACGAAGAAGACACAATAGTGACAATGGCTGTAGTGGTGACAGCGTGGTGGAGCGAAAAAAAGATATTTTAGTCTTTTTTCCATTAAGATAGAAATGCAGGTCATGAGGGTACAAAAGCGAAAGCCTGAAGTATATCTATTTTAGAATGAAATCCATTTTAGAATGGAAGTGGGTTATTAAGTTATAGAAAAAGTTAAGGTGGAGGATTGATTTTGGGCTGATGATGACCCTACCCAGAGTGGTTATAGTATTGGTAAAAGTCCGTTCGCGCGCACACATCTAAATGTTTATTTTTCACTTTTTTGTCCAGAGAGTTCAGTTCATATAAATGCACTTGGAATACTGTTGTAGGGCACACCTCTCGCCTTTATTTCTTATTTAATATTCACCAAAAACTCATAAAAGGCACAACCTTGCATCAGATTCTAAGGCCGTCTAACCACTATACTAACCTAACCCTGTTGGCATTTGTAATTGGATGATCTAATATTTTCCACCTTGCGACCAAAATATATGTAACTAATATTTGAGGGTAATTCTGACTGATTCGTTCTTATAAGCGATTGAGTACCGTCGTATATTGTCCTTTTTTTTATTCAGCAATGTTAACGAGTCTCGAAGCTCGGCACTTAAGCTTGATAAAGATGCCCCTTTAAGCAAATTGCAGAACTAACACGTACCCTCAGAAGCAACATATCAGGTTCCAAACAACAAAGCAAGAACTGGCAGCAACCACAACCAACCAAAAGTGGAGCTAGAAATGCGTGAGGAAATGAATGTAATTGCAAAAGTCATACAATAATGCGTAAGTATTAATCCCACAAAAGTCTAGTAAAAGTTCGAATGAGCAAAGCAAATCCAACAAAACAGAATATCAAATACGTGATGAAGAAATCAAAGCATTAACAAGCACATAGGGTGATGTTCCAATATTAGAACGTGACGATAAGAAACGACTGGCCATCATGCAGAAATTAGTTCTTAAACTAAAGCCGTGTATCTCAGGGGATGTAGAGTGTAGACACTAAAATTCCTCCATTATGTACAGTGGATTTTGATCTCAGAAAAATGCAATTCAGGGGAGTGCAGTTTAAACACGGGAATTATTTAATATTACAAATATACAGATACACACAAATCATTCCTTTTCTCCAAAACTTAGAAGCCAGAGACAAATAGTATCACATTAAATACATTGATCTCAACAGGGCAAAATGAATGAAGCGACACAACAGCCATCAACTCGGCAATTCGACAACAAACTAGCGGAACATTCAACATGCAATTCATTCTCTAGCCATAACCACGAACCACAGAATCAGTAATATATATATGGGACAAAGACAAACACGTCAATAGCAACCCCAATACATAACTACAGTGGCGAAAGAAGCATATGATAATTAAACTGGAAGAACACAATAATATAATAATGATAACGGTAATAACAATAACAATAATAATCATAATAATAATGACTCGATGATGACAATAATTACCTAATAGCAGTACATTACAGAACAAAGTCATAAAAAAAACCTGCCTCATCCAACATTATAGAAGAGTGACCAAAAATGAGACCATCAGTTGAATCAGTTCTGGTTGTCGTTCTTCCTTCCAGTCCCTTCCCCATCCTTCTGTTCCAACAACCTCCCAGCCTCTTCATCAGCCTGCTGAGCCTTCTTCTGCGCCTCCGAAGCCTTCAGGGCCTGCAACTTGCAGTGATTATAGTACGCAACCCCCAAAAATGCCAATCCGTAACCAATCAAGTTAATTGGGGTCACAGTGTCCTTTATCACAGACCAAGAGAACGCAATCAAGAGCCAATCCTTAACCACCCCAGCAACATTCATAGTCAAAGCTGAGGTCTTTCCCACCAGCAAGAAAACAGCAAGGTTCAACGCAAAAGCGCAAGCAGAATTGGTCCCGAAAATCGCGAAATCCAAATGCAAGCTGGAGTTGTCCCTCAACGAAGGGTACTCCATGACAATCCACGGAACGGACAAGAACACCAAACAACAGGGAGCAATATAGTAAAGCGAGGTAATAGGGTTCAAAGAAATTCCCTTGGAATTAAGCAAAATCTGAATCAGAACCAACCTAGTGGCTTCAAACGCAACAGCCAGAAGCTGAAGCGTGACACCCCAGGAATCGAATTTGGCTTCTCCGTAAGCAGCAACTGCGACTCCAAGCGAAATAGAAACCATGTTGGCCATGGTCTCGTTCTTGAAGGCCTCTTTCTTGAACAAGACCCCAATGGAATAAACCGCGACAGGCATAAGCGCCTTGAGCATCTGAATAAACGAAACAGAGAGGTATATATAGGCGGAATTGGAAAACCAGAGGGAGAGTGAATAGAGTGCACCGATTGGAACAACGGATTTGAAGTACAGATCTCGAGACATTGAAACCGGTTCCACGAGCTTGAAGACGCGAACGAGAAGGTAGGCGAGGGAGGAGCAGAAGGCCATGTGGATCATGGTGAGCGAGATCGGATAGGGCCAGTTGTACATCTTCCGATCCAGAATGTACTTGTTGTAGACGATGACGGTGAAGCTGAGGAAGATCCATATGGCCACATAGGTGTAGGAGAGGACGATTTTCTTGACAACGCTATCGGAGACCGCCATTGTTTCTGGTGGCTAAAACTCAGAACCCCAACCCTAACCCTAACCCTGACGGTGGTGTGTTGTGATTTGTTCTGTTTTTTAAGAGAACAGAAGAGGGAGATCTGGCTCAAATTCAGGTGATCTGCATTCAATGCATTTGGATTTGGATCTCTTTTCAATCTCAAACCAGGAGGGGATTAAAAGGAAATAACTTGAACTGAATCACAAATTTCTGTATTTCACTATTATATCCTCTATCTCACACCTTCACTTTGAGTACACAGTAATTCATGGTTAAGTATAGTGGAATATAACAACGTGTCCTTTTTTAAGAACTTGGGCTATTTTATGGGTTTTCCCTGTTTCTATTTTTTATATTCAACTTATTTATACCAACAATGTCCTTCGGAGATTACTTTCAAATACAACATTTTGCTCTTTTTCTTCTAATTCAGCTGTCACTCAATTGGATTAAATCATGAAATTAAGGCTGGTCACAGTTTTGGCCCAATAATTTTGGGAGTGTAGTTAGTTGATATTAACTGTAACGTCGAATAGTAAACAAGTGGCTTGTCACGTGTTGGAGTTAAATTTGAAATTTGGACATGGAAACGTACTCCTAACTTCGTGGTGTTTGTCAAATTGTTTCACGTGGGAAAGCTGACTTTGAGGGCACTTGTGACCTCTGCAAGGATGATTAAGGTTTAAGGATTCACAAGCGTCACGTTGTTCACCCTTTGCTCAAATTGCACTCTGAATGTGTATCTCCCCCAGAAGATGCAACTTAACGTTATCTTTTGTTAAAACATGTTTTGACCACTACAAATACCTTATTTTAGGGATAACAGATTAAAGAAAACTCTCTCCCACGTTCTAACATTGCCTTTCCTTATGATGAGGTTCTCAAATTATATAAATTTTGCATCTCCTCACTGTGCCACCAGTTTTATTTTAGAATATTAGTTTTTTTAATTATTAAAGGTGTCAGAAAATAACATCAAATACATGTTATTTTTAAGATGATTAATGCTTTGATATGTTAGGATAATATGAATAACTGTCCATGAATTAGATTATATTGAATCAGATATTTGTTAATGGATTGAATATTTTAATGGTTGATTTTCCAAATTGGGTTATTTAATTTATTGCAATGTAATTATTCCTTAAGTTCATATACTTTAATTCGAGTGCGCTTAATTTTCCGGGTTGTAATAACTCACAATTATTAATTTTTTAATTGTGAAAGTGGTTGCAGTGAGGAAAGGTGACTTTGTTGATCTTAATCTTATAGCTACATAGACCTGTATTGAAAATAGTTTCTGTATACAACTTGCATCTTACATAAATTAACTTTTTTTTTTCATATTGCACTCACTACGCAAATTAGATTTTTTTTAGTTAAATATAATTACTAAATACATCTCAGATATAGAAAAACAAACTTAAATTAATCAACATTCAAATAAAAATATAATATAAATAAAATATATTAAATATAAATTACATAACAAATTCTTTTTTATTAATAATGTTTAATTTTATCATCATGCAATTAGTTCTTTGTGTAATATATATTTTTAATTTATATATATATATATATATATATGAGATTATATACTTATTCTACGCACGCTAAATTAGTTTAGATGAGTGAGATTTTGGAACTATATTAAAAATAATAATAATAATAATAATAATATAACATTTTCTAAAATATAATCCCTTAATAATTTAATTTAATGATATATATTATTATTTTTAAGATAAAAAAAATTATGTAATTCATGATCATGACAATCAAAGCACGCAAATAATGAATATTGTGCACAACTTTGAAATTACTAGCTATTAAGATAAATATAAAATATTTAATCAAATAGATATATATATATATATATAAATAAGTCCCTAAAAATTGAAAGAATTCAACTTAAACTTATAACGTAATTACTTTCAAAAAGACATAATACTTGAGATAAATTATTTCTTTGTCTCTACTCACAACTAAATTTTTCGTTTGAAATTAGTGAAACATAACTATCTTTTTTCATTAACTACTCTGTTATGCATTCAATTTCATCTATCTTAATTATCATTTAAAATTCACTACATAGTAAAACTAAATTCCCTCTAAAACTTATTTAAGTTAACAATATAAATTTCAGAGTCATCTAAACAAAGATGATAAAATAATAAAATGTTATTTTAGAAATTTACTTGGAAAAACTAAGACCACTTAGCAAAGTTTGGCCAACAACAATCAAATTTTCATCAACCACCCAATTCCTTAAAAATATTTTAATTTAGGGCAACTTTTTTACAGATCAAATAAACCAATTGAGCACATTTCTAAAAAAAAATCCCTATTGAATCAAATCAGTGAGTGATTTATGATTTTTTGGGTTGATTATACATAAATTCTACAACTTAAAACTGTACCAACAAAGGATCAAAGTCATTTAAAAAAATATAATAAATATATCAATCATACATTTAACTTATTTGTAACTAATATTTTTACAACAATTCATCTTGTATGACTTTTTTACGTGTCAAATCTAAAATCTAAATTCTATTTCTCACCATTCAAATCAACACCTGTTATAAAATATACACAAAATTTCACAAATTTATCTTATTTCATCCATACTATATTGCAAAGTAAGATTGATCAAATTTATTTTCATCAAGTCAAAATTATTTTCATCCAGCCTACCCTGGGAAACCATACCAAATGATCTTTTTCAAGTTATCAAACTAATCTAAAAAATATCAAATTTCCTGTTTTTTTTTCAAAAACAATTCGTATGCTTTTGAAAAAAAAAAAAGAATTTCTCAAAAACAACTCCTGAACATAAAAAAAACTTAATTTTAAACTATAATTCCAGTTTTCCTTACCTTAATTTTTTTTAGTATAAAATATATATTTCTTTACATACTTAAGAATTTACATACTTAAGAATCACTAAGTAAGAAAAAATCTAAACACACAACTCAAACTATCTTAGATTTTGTTTTGTTTCTCTTTTCTTTCACAAATCTTGCATGAAAGCTAGAAAGAGGTGGAACCCAAAACTAATGTTAAATTTTTGGACTACTAACTTAGTGTTTGAATCTTTTATTTTTGAAAATGTAAATGGAACCAACTAGCTTTTAAGTTATTCAGACCAATTTGTATCTCTCCGTATATTGCACATTTATCAGTGAAAATACAGTATGGTCTCACATTGATGGAAGGGGTGTGAGGTAGTAAAGGAATGTGGTTGTCATGAGGTCTTGGTGGTGACAAGCCACGGGGTACTTGGAAAACATTTTTGGTGTTTTATGAGAATAGAACGAATGGGAAAGGGTAGGATTGCTAGTGGGGATAACGGGTTTTGAAGGTGGTTATGCAATTGGTATGGTGAGGGTCGTGCGAAATCGATGGAGATAAGGTGAAATGATGCAATAGAGATTGTTGAAAGGTAGTGACACGATTGATGGTAAGTTGTTGGGGTGGGTGTAGATTGGATTGTGGCTTGTAAGGTTATTTGTTGGTTATAGTGGGTGAAAGCAATACTAGGAATGGAGAAATCCACCTTTATAGGTCCTAGGGTGCGAAGCCATTCAATGCCTAAAATCACATCAGCTCCCTCAATATGTAATAAGTAAAAGGGAATGGAAAATGTAGATGTTTGAAGTGATATGTCTACGGTTGGACAAATGCCTTGACATTGGATAAATGCTCCATTGCCCACCATCACAAACAACAGAGGGCTTGGGGTTATGGTAGGTGGAGGTGGTGGGCTATGCAGGGTTGAAGGATGTTGTGAGAGTTTCCTGAGTCTATAAGGACAGTAACTGGAAGGTTTTGTATGAGACCAGTGAACCTGAGAGTTTGGGGGGGGATGGTTATTCGGTAAGGGCGTGAGGTCACAAGTGAAAATAAATGGTTTTTGGAATCTCACTTGTGGGTTATTCTGGATTGGGTTCCAAGGGTTGATCACCCAACAGTAATAGAAATCGCAAAGTAGAGCATTTGTGGCCAGGAGTAAACTTCTCATCACAATTGTAACATAGGCCTTGGGTGTGACGTTCCTGCATCTGTTGTGGGGACAAACACTTAACATACAAGGGTGGGTTTGGGTGGGATATTGGTGGGGGGCGAGTGGTGGTAATGCTGGGGGGATAGTAATCTAAGGTGTAGGTGGACGTTGTCTGATTTTAGAATCTCTGCATTTTTCTTCTATGAGCTTGGCTAACCCAATGGCTTGTGAAATAGAGAAAGGGTTTATGATAGCTAACTCTAGCGGATTTGTGGTTGTAAACCTGAGATGAAACAATTGAGTATAGTTTCTGGAGTAAGTCCCACAATGCAATTGTATATAATTTTTTTAAACGAGCCTGATATTCAGTTACTGTGGTGACTTGAGTGAGCTTGAATAGTTTCGCTTAGTGGTTAACATATGTGGATGGTCCATAATGCAGTTCCAAGGAACGGGTGAAGGAGGGTCAATTTGTGGTTAGAAGGTTTTTTGCATCCACTTAAATCAGCTGAGAGCTTCGCCCTTCATATGGAAAGCTACCATAGACAATCTTTGCTCAAGTGGGATTTGATAAAAAGAAAAATATTGTTCTGCTTGAAAAAGCCAATCCAGGGGTTTAGGACCTTCAAAAAAGGCTAACTGAATCTTAGGGGCATGATTTTGATGTTGTTGAGCTTGGTTTCGGGTGTTTAGGAATAGCTCGTGCCTCACTAGTGAGGGGAGAGGATGTTGCAATACTTTGAGTGATGGTTGCGCCACCTAGTATCTAGAAAAGGTTCTTTAAATGCGGAATAGAGGATACTTGATCAATGAGGAGGGTGTCAGTGGAATGAAGGGATTCATTACGAGCTTCCAAGGAAGCTTGACTGGTGCGAGTTTCTTCCATCTGAACTTGGATGGCAGCAAGACGTTCATGGATGGAATGGAGTATTTCCTCCAGATCTTTTGTTTGGGTTTGGGAGGCATGGTGGGTCAATGAAAGAACCAATTTGCTAGGCTTTTGCTACAACTATACTAAGAGAAGAGAGAATACACTAATGTAATTAGGGAACACAATCTTTCATGCATTCATTTTGGTATCAATACTGTAACTAGGTGTCCTGTGGGCACTTGGGCCTTACAAACATATATTCTTATGATAATATAACCTCCCTTTTCTAACTTATTAGATTGCATATTGGTCCATCCATTTAGGTTGTCTAATTGATCTCTTGAGGCATCTTTAGTTGGTGAGCTGAGGTGTATCACTATATCTTTTATAGCATGTTGTAGTATATATATATATATATATAGATATAGATATATTTTTTTTTAAATAGGTCTAGAGTTACAATTATAATTTGTTTTTTATACAGTTGTTTGCTCATATGTGAGTAAATATTATCAAAACAATTTAAAAAAAGTGAGTTAATGTTAATTAAATATATAAAAAAATATCAATTACATATGTATTTCATTAAATAGATTATCTCACCATATTACACTCAAACTACATCATATACACATCTTAACTATTATATCATCATTTTGAATTAGTTGAGCTTAACACTTAGAATTTTATGATACAATTATATAATTTTTTGTTGTTGTTATTTAGTCAACTAAGCCAGGTGAAATAAAAAAAAAATTGTATAATATTTAATGATATGATTAATCTTAAACGAGATAAATAATATTATATTTTTTCTCAAATTAAAAATTTACTCGATTAAGTTTTAAGTTTTTTTATAAATTTAGGTATTTATTTTAGTTTATGTTGAAAAAATTTACTACTAAAACTTTTTATATTTTTCAGTTGAGTTGATTTGATGTTGTTTGATTTTTTGTTAAGAGAATAACATGATTGTTATTTTGTCTCGTCATCTTGTTTGTTTGTCTTCACGTGTTCAAAATATAAGATGTTGTAGTTAATATAAATGAAATTATTGTTAACAAGTTACTTCTATTACTTTCAATAAAAACGTGTTAGATATTGAGATTATCGTGTCTCTCTATGACTTTCACGTCATCGCTTAAGACGATCAAGGGATCATCCTTATCACCATCATAGATGTAGGAGACACCGATAGTATCTTATTATATTTTTAATAAAAATAATAAAATCACTTGTAGTTTTACATTAATTATAATATTATTTTATACGAACCACGTTAAAACAAATAAACAAGATAAAATTCACATCAACTAGTAAATGGAATAATTAGATGACAAAGACTCAATTGAGAAATACAAAATTTTTGAATAAAAAAAAAATACACTAAGAACTCAATGAAAATATCCAAATTTAAGAGTAATTTGAAGCTAAATTAAACTTAAAGATTTATATATATTTGCTTAAAGTTAAATTTGATTAATATACAAATAAAACCTACTAAAGATTTATACATATTTGCTTTAAAGTTAAATTTGATTGACACAAATAAAACCAACTCATTATTGATCAGTTGGTTTGGTTCAAGTTATGAAAAAAATTAAGAATTTTCAAATCAATCCAAATTAAAAAATAAAAATAATTTCTTGGATTTTTTTCTCTTCATCAATTCATTTCAAATAAACCCGTCACAATTCCTATGTAAAAGATTTTTTTTTAGTTAAGTTATTTATCACTACATATTATTAATCAATTAGTAATACAATTATATAACAATCTATAATTACATGATTAAATTAAATTGCTTAGCAGCAAAATCAACTTAAGTATCTAATCAACCTAAACAACAATATGTATTTATACATACATACATACAATCACGAGTAAAACATTTTTTTTTTCAATCCCTTTTCTAATCCAGCAAATTGTACTATGAATACGAATATGTCATTGAAGAGAGGAATGGAATTGGATGAGTGGTTGAAACTCGAATTTGGAATATAAGCGCGTTTATGACTTTTGATCCAAATGAACAAATAACCTTAATTGTGCCAAACAGTGAAAACATCGGTGACTAACGCGCCCACACCTTATTTTATTAATCGTTGCTTTGTTCTAAAGTTTGGTGCCTTCTTTGTCTGCTTCCTGAAATATCCAAGCTATTTTCTGATTTGCTGTTCTATTTCTCAATGGATTCTATCATTATCGTTGATTTTTTTTTCTCATAAAGTATAAAGATGGGAAAACTTTTACGGCGTATCTATTTTAAAGTATTTTCTTTTAAAAAAATGTCACCAGAATAATATATATTATTCATTATTACATTATATTAATAAATAAGATAAGATGACATGATAAAATTATTAGATCGTATAGGATGTTTTAAAATATTTTATATTAAAAATATGCGTAAATGAAAATTTTAAAAGTTTAAATTCTTGCTCACCCTTCAAATATGCAGACACTGTTAGTTCCGCGATTTATAGAGTACTGTTTTTTTAAATAAATTATAGAGTATTGTTTGATTTATGTATTATTTATCAGTATTATAAGTTTAAATCTTCATTTTTAATCATAAAAACATCTCATATTTTAACCTTTCACTTGTGACGCGTGATTTTACCACTGTTTAATTTTTATGTATTGTTTTATTGTTCATCAGTATTATAAGTTTAAATTTTTATTTTTAAATGATTTTCTTATTAAATTGATTTTTTTATTTAAATGATTTTTTTCTCAAAATATTATTTTTATAACACATACATAATAAGATATGAATAAGAAAAAATTATTATGATTTGATTTTCAATAAAATTTTAATTTTAATTGTAATAATAAATTGACTAATAAAATAATTTATTAAATATATATATTAAAATAATATATGTAAATACATGAATATTATTATAATTGAAAAATACTATAAAATAATATCTATAATAATAATATATATAATACTATTTAATTTTTTGTTATTAAAAAACTTAGGTCAAACACACTTTTAAATATAAAAGAATCATTAAGTTTTGTTGAATTTTGTCAAGTGTTATGAATTAAGAATTGATAAAAAAAAATCACCTCATACTTCAAAAAATATTTAAATTATCCTTTAATATTTTTTATTAAACATTTTTATTTAATTTTAGAATGTGAAATTCATATACTTTTCTAGTATCTGGAAGTAAAATTTTGTATTCTGGATTGTAAATTTTGAAATACAAATTTGTATTTTAGACTGTGGTGAATAATTTTGAAATTTTTGATAGTAAGAGGTGCAAGAAAAAATTATGAAGATAAAAAAAATCCAAATTTTAATATATATAGGTTATGCCGACGGTCTCACCCCACCTCACACTTAGCTTCACTTAGCTTGTACGAACTATTGATTATACAAAATGGGCCTTAATAGACCTAAACGGGCCAATGGAGAATGAGCCTAAATAGATCTAAACGGACCCGTAAATTAAAATAGAATGGCCCACATTTTTTCTTATCAAAGTGTAAACCAGCTCCCTCTATATTATGATAACAATAAAAAATATCTAATTGAAATAACAAATGAAGATGTGTAATTAAATCAAATTTCCTTAGGTGAAACTACTATACGTTACAATCTACAGTTGAATTCCCACTCATTCAAATTTAGCATTATAAATTATTCTTCAGTTGAAGCTCAATTCCCTATCTAGCACCATTTACACTTTCATTTTTCTATTTAGCATTCTTTTGTTTTTATTTCCCTATTTAGCACCCTTTTATTTTTTATTTTCCTATCTAACACCATTTCAAAAGTAAATAAATAAATAATAATTTTTTTTATAATTTTAATTTTGAATACATTAAAAAATAAGTATTTTTAATGTTTAAAATAGTTAGAAATATAATTAATGAATAAAGAAATGAGTTTTTACAAAAAAAAAAAAATTAATAAACTAAAAATGTTTAGTTTAATTTTTTGTTAAGAATGTAGAAAATAAAAAATTAAACTCTACAACAACATAAAAGTTGAATCTATAAACATAAATTAGTATTTATTTTTATTATTATTGATGATATAATCATGTTAATTTCAAGTAAAAAATACATGTGATAATTATAAAAAAAATCAAAGTCAATTAATATTAATTAATATTGAACGCACAAATAATATTGAAGTGTCTACCCTAAATGCAAAATCCTAAAGAAAAACTAATGCAATTGCTACACTTAATGCTTAAAAATGAGAAGAAGAAAAATGTAAAAAGAAATAAATATAGAAAAAAACAACAACAACATTGCAACAGATCTTTCATGTTACGAAAGAGTATTTGATTGAACTAAAAAATGAAGAGTATTGGTCTGCATACACTAGTCAAATACTATGCCCAAGTCCTGACATGAAAATAACTTCAAAGGGGAGACCTAAGTCAAGTCGAATAAGAACTGATATGGACATAAGAGAACAACATGATCAAACAAAAAAAGTTCATAATGTCAAACACCAGGACACACAAAAAGAACATGTCCCAACATTATTAGATTGTGCACTTCTCGTTATTAATTATGTTTCATTTTGCACAAACTATTTAATATACCATTGAAAAAAATATTAAATGAATGATTATCTTTCATTTTTTTTTTTATGATCAACATCTACTTATTTAGTATCGTCTTATATCTCTTATCTTTATCTTGTATATCTATCTTATTTTGTTTTGCTTTTATTTTATATCTTATATGTTTTTAGTTATTATTTTTTTCTGCCATTGTTTATTTATTTTTGTTTTTTGTTTTTATTTTATTATTATTTTTATTTTCTATACTTATTTATTTTTGCATTTTTTTCTTCTCATTTTTAAGCATTAAGTGTAGCATTTGCATTAGTTTTTTTTTAGGATTTTGCATTTAGGATAGACACTTCAATATTATT
>Ga0123342_1004807_pt1 | contig 20270 bp, 17 predicted proteins | sample Turbeawhitnodule_FD_89960 | JGI IMG/M metagenome (GOLD analysis project Ga0123342, IMG submission 89960) | Root nodule microbial communities of legume samples collected from Mexico - Turtle bean Mexico white nodule | ecosystem: Host-associated > Plants > Roots > Nodule | place: Mexico: Nepantla... | reverse complement strand
AAGGGGAAGAGTGGGGGCGGCCAAAAAGGCCCCCCCCCCACAGGGGACCCCCCAGGGAACCCCCCGGGGCGCCCCCCCCCCCCGGGCCCTTGTTGGGGGAGGGGGGGGGGGGGGGGGGGGGGGGAGGGGGGAGAGAGAGCGCGCTTTCGCCATCCTCCAACGAGCCCTTGAACGCTTCCAAGACAAAGAGGTGGTGGAGAGCTTGGGTGGGAACCTCCTCCAAGATTGTGTGGCTCAAATCCTTGGAGACTTCCTCATCGCGTCCAGACGCACAAGACTCGCAGTCTCAGTCTGCGAAGTTGAGGGAAGAGCTAACTCTCCAAGCAAAGGTCTTCGTCAATCTGAGAAGGAGGTCAAGAGGTTTCTCTTTGAGAAGTCTCAAGAGGCCCTTCAACTTGAGGCGAAGATCTTGCCTCTCCGCAATGAGGTGGTCGACCTGAAGGAGAAGGTCGAGGAGACACAAGCTAAAATGGGCAAGCTGGAGGAGAGAGCCACCCAACGTGAGGTCCAATTGGGGCAAGTGGAGGGGGAGCTGGCTGAGAAGGTTTAACTCTTCAAGAAGACAGAGGAAAAGCTCACCAACGATGCCGTCGACGCTTATGGCGAGGGGTTTCAAGATGCCATGACTCATTTTGCCTGCGTGCATCCTGAGGTGGATCTTTCTCCTTTCGCAGAGTCGAAGTGGGTCGTTGATGGGCAGCTCATGCCTAGAGAATAACTTCTTGTTGTAATTTACCTTCTCGACAAACAATTCGCACTTTGCATATATATATATATATGTTTATGAATATCTGTCATTTCTTGATATGCTCTGTCTTGATCATTTAACTGCTTTTACTTGCATTAATTTCGACTAACAGCGTCTTCGACATAGGTTTGCCTCTTAGGTAACACGCTTAACTTCGTCTGTTTTAACTTCTCTTAACCTTTATTGTCTTCAAGGCAATTGGTGGCACGTGCGCAAATCCCTTAACGAATTTAACCTTTGTCGTACAAGGATAAGGAAAACTCCTCTTGCTTTTTTTGATTTTCCTCTTGCAAGGTAAGAGAAAGGTCTCCCTGCTAATCTCTCCTCTACCCTCTTTTAGATCATCGGGCCTGCCTTGTTAATTACACTGGTGAACCACACGTTCTCGACCTTGCTTCGTAAGGGCAAGAGTGAACTTAACTGTTGAACCATACTGTTCTCGACCTTGGCGTTCCCACGCAAGAGGGAGGCTCACTGAGGAACCATACTATTCCCAACCTTGGTGTTTCTAACCCAAGTGAACGGTTCTTAACTAACCGCATCCTTGTTGTACGAAGTCAAGGGACAAGTCTTAATAACTAACCGCAACCTTGTTGTATGAAGTCAAAGGACAGGTCTTAATAACTAACTGCAACCTTGTTGTACGAAGTCAAGGGACAGGTCTTAATAACTGACTGCAACCTTGCTGTATGAAGTCAAGGGACAGGTCTTTAACGGTTGAACCATACTATTCTCAGCCTTAGTGAACTCACTCAAGAGGGAGGCTCACCGAGGAACCATACTATTTCCGATCTTGGTGTATCAATCCAAGGGAGAGGTTCATTAACTGCACTGCACAACATATTTCTTAATTGAATAACAAAATTTTTTTTGGGTGACTTCGTTAAAAAACCCTTATAAGGGAAAAAGAGTGTCCCCTAAAACTGTTTACAATGCAAACAACTTAACTTAAATAAAACTTGAGGTGAGTCGCGTTCCAAGTGCGAGGGATCGCCCCACCTTCTAATTTCTCGAGCCTGTATGCTCCATTCCCAAGGGCCTCTGTCACTCTGAAAGAACCAGTCCACTTGGGGGACAACTTGTTCTCTAGCTGGTACGGGTGGCCTTTCGCATCACCAGGTCGACGACCTGGAACTGGCGAGGTCTCAGCTTGGAGTTGTACTTGTATTCCACCCTTCTCTTCAAGGCTTCAACCTTGATTCTTGCTTCATCCCTTACTTCGTTCAGTAGGTCCAGGTTCACCCTTCTCTCTTCGTTGGACTCTTCAACTACGAAGTTCTGGAAACGTGGCGAGTTCTCTTGGATTTCTACTGGAATCATCACGTCCGAACCATACACCAAGCTAAAGGGTGTTTCTCTGGTTGTGGACTGGGGAGTAGTGTGGTAAGCCCATACAATTCTTGGAACTTCTTCTTCCCAGGTCCCTTTGGCTTTATCTAGCCTTCTCTTCAGACCTCTGAGCAAAACTCGGTTGACAGACTCAAATGGGGGTGTTCGACAAATGTGAACACCTGCTTTACCCCCAGCTTTGTACATAGTTTGCCCAACTGTTGGCTCGCAAACTGGGTACCATTATCAGACACCAACCGTTTTGGGATTCAAAAGCGACACACTATGTTTTTCCACACAAAGTGTTGGATCTTGTGGGTTGTGATGTGCGCTACTGCTCTATCCACTTTGTGAAATATTTTATGGCAACCACAAGGTACTTCATCTGCCGCACTGCCAAAGGAAAATATTTTGAAAGAAACAGCCAGTGTATGAAATGCTTTTTTCATACAATAAAAGCAAGAAACAACCAGTTATTCAACTTATCAATTGGTTGTTTTTCTGCAATGGTTGAAAAAGATTTTGAAATGCCACTGTTCTTGCTATGTGGATTAAGGCTAAGTCCAGATTTTCCAAAGACACAATTTTGAGATGTTAATACATTCTCAAAGTTGGATTTTCCTTTTGAATGTTTATCCACAGTTTTCACAAGATAATGAATCTTATTTTCTAGAGATTCATAGTTTTTACAAAAGCTTGAGTCACACTCACAAGAAGAGTTTTTGTAAATCAGTTCAAGAGTTTCAAAATCATTTCTGGAGTTTTCCAGCTCTTCTTCTAAGGTTTTGACTTTAGTTTCCAACCATTTATTTAAGCCTTTCAACTTATTGCTTACGTGGGCCAATCTATTAGCTTCTTCATGAGTTTCTTTGAAAGCTTCAAGAAGCTGACTATAGTTTTCAACATTAATGGAAAAGTTTGAACTTACAGTACTTGATTCATATTCTTCCTTTGCCTTTGAACAAAGACTGACTTCTGCATCTTCTGAGGAGGAGCTAGAGGAAGACACCTCATTATCTTGCCAAGCTATGCATGCCTTCTTGGCTTTGCCTCTTCTCTCACTTTTCTTGATTTCTGCTTTCTTTTTGTTGTCACTGTTGGGACAGTCTGCTTTGATGTGTCCCTACTCACCATAGCCAAAACATGTATACTTGTTAGTGTTAAAATCATTTGACTTCTTGTACCTATTAGAGGAGTGATTCTTGTTGTTGTTCTTCTTCAAGAATTTGCTGAATTTCTTGGACAACAGGCTAAAGGTATCTTCATCACTATCATCACTTGATTCTTGACACCTTCCATGACCAGCAGTCTTTAGAGCAATGCTTCTAACATGCTTGTCTTCATTTTCTTGAACAAACAGCCTGTTCATCTCCAACTCATGCTCTTTAAGCTTCCCAAACAATGAAGTTGTAGTCTGGAAGTCAAATCTCTGGATTCTGAGATTGTTGTGACCTTTGGTTGCCATGTTTTGTCAAAATATTTGAGAATCTTGATATTGAGTTCCTCTTTCTCAAAAGTATTTCCTAGGCTCATAAGATGATTAATAATATGAGAGAATCTTTTCTACACTTTAGAGATTGTCTCTCCCTTCTGCATTCTAAACATTTCATACTCTTAAATGAGAGCATGCTTCTTTGCTCTCTTCACATCATTTGTCCATTCATGAGTGACTTCAAGGATATCCCACATCTCCTTTGCAGATTTACACTGTGATACCCTGAAGAATTCATCAGAACTGAATGCAGATGTTATTATATTTTTCGCAACCCAATCAAATTTAGCTTTCTTCCTATCTGATTCAGTCTATTCAGACCAAGGTTGATTGTACACAAATTTTCATTCTAATATTCCAGAACTGATAGTTTGCACCACAGATATTAATAGAAGCACTCTCCCCAAAGGGTAGTTTATCAGCCATGTAGAAGAAATTTTTGAATCAAAACTTGAGTGACTTTCAAGCACCTAGCTCTTGATGCCAATTGTTAAAATTAAAGGTTTATACAAGGGGGGGTGAATTGTTTAATGAAAGATTTTCGAAAATACTGGACAAGAATGAGGATTAATGCAGATTGCAGAAGAAGGAATCGGATCAGCCATGAAACAAAATTGTTTTAAATTGATTCCAGAAAATCAATTGGTTCTTTATGTGAATCAACCGAATGTTTTTATCAGCGGTTTACAAAAACACAGATCAAACAGTTTTAAAGCAGTGAGGGATAGAGAGATTCACACACAATGTTTATACTGGTTCACTCTTAATTTGAGCTACATCCAGTCCCTAGAAACCTTTTGGTATTCCATTAGGTAATCAATCACAGATTACACAACACAAACACCAAAAAGGTGATCTTGAACCCTTCAAGAACACTCACCCTCTTTGAAACACAAACATTACAAGTTAGAACACCGTCTGACTGTACACACCAGTACCTTACAAGTTATCAAATATGAAATGAAATACAAGGAAGAACAGGAAAGATCACACCTAACAAAAGGATTACAACAGTTCCTATTCCACTCTTGACCAAAGCAAAGCCTTAAGCAATCTTGAAAAACTTTTAAACTTTTTGGTAATCTAATCTCTCTCATTTTTTAGTGATGTAAACAACAATTATATAGCCTAAAAACTAGTCGTTTTAGACTTTCAATCCACGGCAAAAAAAGTTTTGAATCAAGGAAAACATATTTACCAGACTTACATATTTACCAGACTTACCAATTTTGTTAAGATTTTTAAAAAAACAATCAATTGAAAGCTCGATTAAACGATTGAATTGGCCTTGACTGTGAGGTCAGCCAAATTCAACTTTTTCAAATCCTTTTTAAAACCACCTAGTGTAAAACAACTGATCGAAACGATAAATCAACAAGTTATTTTTCACTACTTTGAAAAACATTTTTCTTTTGAAAGAACTTGATTAATTCACTTTTGGATTAAGCTAAGAGTGGATTGACAAATTCTAATCTACCCAGAACCCATGCCCAGAAGCAACAACCTAGTCTTCAAGTAATCTTCATGGATTTGGAGACATGAAAGCTTTAAGTTCAATAATATGGAGATTACTCCCCATGTGTGTGTTAGAATTAATGGCTTAAACAAGAGAGGAGGGTGAATTGTTTGTCAAAAGATTTTCGAAAAGATTGGACAAGAATGAAGTTTTAACAACAATCACAAAAGAAGTAATCAAGGAAGCCAGTCAAACAATGTAAAAGAAACTGTTTGCAGAATTTCAATAGGTTGAAACTTCGTTTTAACCGGTTGTTTATGGCAGCAACAAAAACAGAATTAAATCAAACAGTTTATAAGGAGTGAGAGAGAGAGAGAGAGAGAGAGATTACACAACCAATTTATATTGGTTCACTCAACCTTGAGCTACATCCAGTTTCCAGAACAACCACTAGGTTCCACTAATAACCAATCATAGATTACAATACACACAATCACAAAGAGGTGATCTTGATACCACAATAACCACTCACCCTCTTTGCTAAACACACAACCTTAGTCAGAACCCCCTCTGACCTTACAGGTTTTTCACACACTTCACAAGTTTATAAAAAAACAAATACAAGAATTAGAAAGGAACAAATTACACCTGAATTTACACGAATCACAGGGCTCCTAAGATCAAATTTTGAATCAATGCACAACTATTTAGCAATCTTGCAAAACTTGATTTGAATCTCTTCTAAAAAACAATTACGATCTCACTGTAAATGTGTTTTCTTGTTGTTTTTGAAATACAAAGAGAAGTCATACTTATAGCTCTTAAAACTAGCCGTTCTAGGAAGTTAATCATGAGTCAAAACAGTTTTGATCCAATTGAAAACATATCTAACAGGTTTTCGAAAAGCTGTTATGAAATGTGACAATCAATCGATCGAAAAATTGTTTTAACCGGTTGAATTGGTTAGACGGTTATTAACCAAGTCAAAAATAGTTTTGAAAACCTTCAATCAAGCTAAGTCACAAACAATCGATTATATTGTGAATTCAACCAGTTGTTTTTCTCTTTGCTTAGAAAAACACTTTTCTCTTTTAAAATAGATTGAACCAGCCTGTGCAAGGGACTGGGAATGATCTTTACAAGAATTCTAAACATCCTAGACTAAGTTCAAACCAAAAGCAGCACAACTTCAACCTTCAACATAAATTTGAAACAACAAAATGCAGTATTATAGAAGTTGCCTCAAAAGTTCTAAGTCTAAAGTGAAGGGCTTTTTTTGTGGGAGGCTTGAAGTTAAATGAAAGATTCATTGCTTTCATAGTATCTTGGATGCAGACTCCAAGATGCACCAATCATTCAACTCTTACTGAGGATCTTGTTCTTATATACTGCATCATGAAGAAAATCAAGGTTAATTGGATTCATATCTTCAAAGAACACATGCAAAAATCAATGAGGTTAAGTGACTACCACTATCCCTATGTTATTCTTATCTCAAAGTTTATGCATTACTTTGAAATTGATCTTGAGGAAGAATTATCTGAGGTGGTGAAGCCATCACATGAAGTCAATAATGGATCACTTAGAAAGATGAGATTCATTAAAGTTGAAGACAAATGGGTAAGCAAAGATGGAGAATAAAGGGGGTTTCTACTGGAAACCAAGCTGAAGTTGATGACGATGATCAAGCTGCCGCTAATTCTGGAGATGATGGAGTTGAAAAACACCAAACTAGACAGGGAGATCAAGGCATTGATGTTCCTGGTGAAGCCTATGGTGCTAGTCCAAGCACTAGAATTATGAATGATTGTATCACTTCCATGACACCCTTTGGGAGGTTGATGATAAATCCCATGGATAGCTTGGCATATGGTCAACGAAATCATCATGAGTTTTGTATGGCTAGGTTGCAGAATCTGGATGAACAAATTGAGGCTGTCTAGAACCAGTTATTTAAGCTCCAATATGCAAGGAGGATTGAAGGATTTTATGCTTTAATTTTCATTCTTCTTATTGATGTATTTATTAATTATGTTTTTATCCCTTCTCCTATTTTATTTGTGAAGACAAATAGGGGGAGAATTGGTGATTTTTGTGTGTTGTATGTTGCTGCTACAGTCTATGGTGCCTTATTCTTCTATAGCTCTAAACTGAAACTTTGATCTGCACGTTAATTCTGCACTGATTTTACACTTTCTTTTACTGGTTTTTCTACTTAAAAGCTAATGCAGAAGCTATGTATGCTTTGTATGCTTTGTATATGCACAAATTAGGTTTTGCAGGATCTATCAAATTCAAACACTACAACAAAAGCAAACTAGAGATTTGTCTTCATCAATTAGAGGGAGATTGTTGAAGAAAGTGCTTTAATGTCTCCAAATCCAAGAAGAATGCTTGAAGACCTTGCTGCTAGTTGTGTGTGTGTCTATAGGTATTTTAATTTGTTAATCCCCTATTTATGATGATCCAAGGTTAATTAAATTTTAATCCTTTTGAAAAATAATGTGTTTTCTAAAGAGTGTGAAAATTTAACATGTTGAAATGTCGATTCAACCAATTTTTTTACACGTAGTGGATATTGAAAAAGATTTAAAAAGCTTGACTTTGCTGACAAACCAATTCAACCAATTGTTTAAAAAATTCATCTTTTTTTTTCTTCTGAAAACCTAAATAGAATATTATTAAGATGTACCAATCTAATTTAAATGATTCAAACTGCTTTTGGTTCTTGAAATAAATATTTTAACCATCTGATAGGAGTATAAAAAGGTTGTTTTATGCTCCTAGTCATTAACTAAGAAAGAGAGATCAATCAAAATTAGTTTTCAAGAATTCAAAGTGCTATTGGATCATCTCAAAGTGCGAAATAGAATTGTCTTGCAATTCTGGATTGTAATCTTTGATTTCACCTAGGTGTATTCTATTTCCTTTTTCCTTAATCATTGTATTTATTTGTGATTTGGTGTGATGCAGTTTGAGAGAGTTGTTCTGGAAACTGTGTGTACTTCCAAAGAGTGGTGTGTGTTCTTAAGGGGGTCAAGATAATCACTCTTGGTGTGTGTTGTGTAATCTAGGTTTGATTACATAGTGAATTCTCATTTGTTAGTCGAGGATTGGATGTAGCTTTTGGTTAAGAGTGAACCAGTATAAACATCTTGTGTGTATCTCTCTATCCTTACACTCTTTAAACTGCTTTAGCTTTGATTTTATATACTGCTGATATAAACAATCGGTTGTTTCGCAAGAACAACTGGTTGATTTTCTGGAATCAAACTAAAAACAGTTTTCTAATTGGCTGAACAGTTTATAATTGATTGATTCTTCATATTCTTTCACTCTACCTTCAATACTTGCGAAAATCTTTCATCAACAATTCACTCTCTCTCTTGTTTAAGGTTTATAATTCTAACATACTATTTCTCAAAGAGTTACTAGGAGCATAACACATAAGTTAGGGCCTGAGCACCAACTATTTTCCCTTCTCTTGTATTTGTCTAGATTATGGATTTAATGTAATAAATTGGGCTTCCATTTGGACCCAGTAGGGAGACAAAACCCAGCTTCCTAGAAAGCCTTGGGTGTGGCGTGTTCCTAGTCACACTTGACACATTAAGCACAAATTTGAATCTTCCTCTTTTCTCTTAATCACATGACACCTAACACTATAAATAGGCGGTCATCCCCTCTTGTAAATTACACCTTATTTTTAGTAAAGAAACTCTATTTGAGTGAATTTATAAGTATTCAAAAGTTCTGTAAGTCTTATCTTTAGTAGACTATTCAAGTGGAGACTTATTCATCACTTATCTTGGAATTCTCCTACTCTAAGTGGCGTGAACTCCTCCATTCTACCATCTCCATTGAAGTTCTCCACACATCTAAGTTTCCTTTTCTTTTCTTATTCTAGTTTCACCTCTATTTGACATTCCCTTACTTGTACTCTTCTATCATATATTTGTCTTCTCTTGTTTCCACATTCATCACCTTAATTGTGTTTTTTTTTCTGCTTTTACTCTTTGAAAAGAACATTCACTCTTATTTAACCACCTAGTTAATTTCATGTCCAGTGGCGATCCTCACTGAGTCTCACCTTATTTGTGAAATTCAAATCTTAATAAAAGTGAAATTTAATCAATCAAAGTGTGCTAATCCTAATTCAACTCATATCACTTACCTTTCACATGAACAAATGGTATGGAACAACTACCGTGACTTTAATCACCAACAACACTGATCCTTGATTTTACTATCGAAAAAAAAAATCTCAAAAGTAGTGAACTGGCGACGAAGTTGGGGAATCCAGGCTCCCCTGCCCGTTATAAGCTCTACCAGTGGTATTGAGTATAAAAAATATATATATTTAAACCCTCATCTACCCTGCACAACTATTAAAATTAGTTTTAATCTGAAAAAGAAACTATTTTGAAAAATCATAAGTTTATTGATTTCTTGCTTTTTATGCCTATTGCGAGGTGGTAAAGGAAGGGCAAATTTCTCTCGATCTATATTAAAATAAGTTCACATAAATTAATAAAATTTTTGTTGATTTGAACAAGTTCACTGAATAAAATACTATATATACTACAAGAAAATCATGAAATAAAAACCAATTTTAGATACAAAAAATAATTAGTTGTTATAATGACTAAATTAAAGACCATTTTAGAGACTAAAAAATTTTTTGGTTTCTAAATTAATTTTTATTATTGTTAAATGGTTTTTAATTGATTTCTAATTAGCAACCAAGGTTTTTGCTACTAAATTTGGAAACTAAATAATTGGTAGTTAAAACTTTGGTAGCTAATTAGATACCAATTTAGAAACTATTTAACAATAGAAACTAATTTAGAAACCAAAATTTTTATTAGTTCCTAAAATAGTCTCTAATTTAGTTACTATAATCATTACTTATTTTTTGTCTCTAAAATTGGTTTCTATTTCATGTTTTTCTTGTAGTGATATATACTTTAATCTTTATTTTTGTTTATGTGATCACTAATATTGTTTCAAAGAAAGAAAAACACAAATTGAGACAACTAGTCTCTTTCACATTTTAACAACGACATAATCAAAGAAAAATGCTAATGTTTATTCTCATATTTCCTAATAATACCAAAATAAATGGCGTGTTGCTTTGAAGATATAATATTGCATTTATAAGAAAATATTTGTTAATTGATCATTTGAATTAACAAATTCAGTCTTGATGTCTCCAGACACAATCTTTTCTTGAATGAAATGACAATCAATCTCAATATGTTTGGTGCTTTCATGAAAGATGAGATTTGACATAATATGAAGGGCAGCCTGATTATCACATATGAATGTCATTTTATTGCTTCACCAAATTGCAATTTTTTTAGTAACTGTTTAAGCCAAATAAGCTAACAAGTAGCTAAAGCCATAACTCTATATTTCGCTTCAGCACTAGATATTGTCATAATATTTTGTTTCTTCCTCTTCCAAGAAATTAAATTATCATCAATAGAAACACAATATTCGGAAGTAGATCTTTTATCAGACGGAGACCTTACCCAATCAACATCTGAATAAAATACAACTCTAGTATGATTATTGTGACCATATAACAAGTCTTTTCCAGTAGAACCTTTATTGTATTTTTATATACGAATGAATGCATTTCAATTATCAACACATGGTGAATGAAAAAATTAACTCACCACATTAACAACAAATGAAATATTCGGACGAGTGACTGTAAGATAGTTCATTTTTTTAGATAATCTTCTGTACTTCTCAAGATCTGAGAGAGGCTCCCCCTGACTAGGTAGGAGTTTGACATTAGGATCCATAGGTGTTTCAGCAGATTTTGAATTCATTAATCCAGTTTCCTCCAAAATATCTAATGCATACTTTTTCTGAGAAATAACAATACCATCCTTTGATTGTGCTACCTCAATCCCAAAAAAATATCTGAGTTTGCCAAGATCTTTTGTCTGAAAGTGTTGACAAAGGTGTTGTTTTACTTGTAAGATTCCACTGCCTGTAAGAACAATGCCATCAAGATATACTACAAGATAGATACTGATGAAGACCTGAGAGATAAAGCATCCACTGACCAAGCCCAACCCTCTAGAAGGATGACCAAGAGCATGACACATGATCTAGGGCTAGGTCAGGACACACCACTAGCCAGTGCTTTAGGGTCCATTATTCCTTAGAGGATCATCAAGAGTAGAGCCCAAGCCATGGGAATTGAGCAACAACTAGTCCCTTTATTTTTAATTTTAGTAGAGTATGGTCCATTTAACATAATAGGGAGGGTGTAGTTATCATTTTAGCTTGTGCCCTACCTTTAGAAGGTAAGCTAGGACTAAGGGGCGACATTGACCTAGGTCAAACCCCTAGGCCGCCTCTCTCATATACCTTTTCTACCGCTCCCCCATCTTCCCCACCAAGGCACCCATTCCTATAAATAGGGTGCCTTGCCTCGTATGTATTTTCAACTAGATTTTGAATATAGTAAATAAACTTTGCTTGAGTGATTAGTGAGCTTTGTCTCTTAAATGTTTTGGTCTTATCTTGAGTGTGTGAGCATTTCAAGTGGCAGCTCTTCCTTCACTTATCTTGGAGTTTCCCACCCTCCAAGTAGTGTGATCATCTTCACCATTCTTCACCATAAGAGACCTAGGAACATAAAGAACATTATCAATAGACAAAGAAGGAAGAAGATGAATAGTCCCAACACCATGGGATGAGACCCTAGAGTCATTGGCCATGGTAATGGATTGTAAATAACCAGAGGTAGATAAAGAAGAAGAAGAAAGATTTATTACCAATAATATGATTGGTGGCACCTAAGTCGAGGACCCAAGGACCAAGAGAATTGGAGTGAGTAAGGCCAACAAAAGGTGTACCTGAATGTGCAACAAAAGCTGGAACCAGAGTTCTGACAATCCTCATACCATTTAAGAAATTCATCGAAAATTGTAAGTTGTCCTGAAATATCAGATGAAGTAGGGTCCATAGTAGAAGGTTGTACAAGAACAGTTTGAGCAATCGCAACAGATCTAGGAGAACGACCATGTAAGGCATAACACCGATCAATTTTGTGGCCAAGTTTTCCATAATGGTCACAATTGAAACACCCTTTGTCCGACTTGGAAGGGCGAGTGCAATCATAACATTGAGGAATTAAAGTAGAAGAGTCATCAACTAGAAGAGGTATATTAGTGATGTGTTTACATGGCACACGCAAAAGGGTAGAACATCTGAAAGTAAAATTGGGAATAGGAGATCCCAAAATCTAATCTCGAACATGAGAATAATCATCAGGAAGGTTATGTAAGCCCAATAACATGAAGAGTTTGGATTGTTGCTCTGGTTCTTGAGAAGGAGTAGAGGCAGGAGGCAATAAGTCATTAAAATCGTGAAGAAGAGCATGTAGTTTACCCAAACATTCAGTCATTGTACCATCAAGACGTTTGGGAGAAACAACGGTAAGGAGATTTGAACATACACCATAAAGATGTTGAGTATCATTGGTGTATAATAATTTTGCATGTTCCCAAACTTTTGAACACGTCTCAAAAACACGAAAAACTTGTGTTTAAAGATGAGTGAATAGTAATTTTAATAACAATGCATAATTGATACCAACGAGAAGCCTCATCTTCAACAACATTGTGAACACATTGGGTAAGATGATCACATATCTTGACTCTTAAGCCATAATTTAATATCTGAGACCCAAGTGTAATAATTAGTTTCATCCAATTTGTCAATAGAAGAATGAAAATAGACATAATTAGTATAAATAGATGGATTGGGCATAGTGGCAGCGGAAGAAGTCATAAATCTAGTCGTCACTAGCATAGTGGTCGGAGACAGATTGGGTCCAATGGTAGGAGATAGATCCATAGATCCAGTTGTAGTCCATAATTTATATTATTTTGTTATTATGTTATTAATTTTGTTATTGTTTTCATCTATAAATAAACACCCTTATGTGTGTGTATTTTCCACAAAGAATTTCAATTTTATATTTATTTTCTTCATTCTTGATATGATATCTAGAGTCTAGGGTTAAGATTCAATTACCGTTAGGCATCGCCCCACCATCACTCACTGTCATCACTGCCACCGAAATATCGTCAAAATCGCCGGAGCCAGAATATCGTGGGAGTCGCTACTGCTGTCGTTGTTGTACATTCACAGTTTAGGCAAGCATGAGAGTGAAAGATGTCATATCAACAATTTTCTAGTTGTCGGTCCCTGTCCTAGCTTGCTCCAAACCCATCAGTGAAAAATAAAACATATTGGGAAAATATGTAGAGTGACTCAAAGGCACTTCTTCTAAGAGACCGTGTTGGAATTATTTTTCTAATTTAAAACACCATAGCTATTGGATATACAGTGTGTTACCACTAACTTTTCTTCAAACCCCATCATTTAAGGGAACAAAGGCCATCTGAATTCCCATTTGATTCTGATTTCTTTCTAAAAGTGGACACCATCTGCCACCTTTCATCCACCCAATTAGAAAAGGTGTTGACCCTACTCCAACTTCGTTGATTTTGTCGTGCACATTACTTCATGTGGTCAATAATCACCAAGCTATGCTTAATACAAAGTTATAGTTATAGACATTGCATTCCATCTTGATTGTTTTTTAGTACATCAAATGGGATATTTATCTATCATGAACCAAAATCTCAACAAATATTAAAATCTTCCATCAAAGAAAACAACTCAAGAACTGTTCAAACTGATCTCATGACAAGTGAAAGAAAATAGATAACGGCAGACAATCGATTTCATCCTCAGCAGCACAATCAATTGTGCAACTACAACTCAATTGACAGCAACAAAGGACCCTTATTGAAAGCTTCAAGAAGTTAAAGCTTTAAGCATCGGAGTACACACAGATAAGGTTTTGAATCCATAAATGTCACAAAAGACGTAACCACTTAACTACCTACTCCCACAAGAAGGGAAGTGTCAGTGGGTCGTCATTTTCAACCAAACCATCGAGCCCCATTTGCAGCATTCCATTGTAGTGAAGGTTGGTGGTGTTTGCATCAAGAACCAATACTTGACCACTAGGCTTATCTTTTTCCGTTTCTGAGTACGCATATTCATTCACAGTATCAAAATGCACAGATCCTGATGGAGATTGCATTGGACAGGTGATGCTAGATTGCACCATACTCGATTCTGGGCTTTGTGATTGAAGTGTTGACAGAAGATAGAGAGCACAACCTGAGTCAAAGGATCCAGGTTTTGCATCTGAAGAGTGCTTTCGGCTGCTCTTTCCACCGGTTGATGGGGTAATGGTGCCATGAATAGGCTGACAAATGGGAGTTTCAAGCATTGCTTCATTACCATTGCCTACTATAGGATCATTTTCTTGCCAAAGAGGATGTCCCTTGTCTTGCTTGTGCTTGTCAATTCTGTATAAAAGTCGAGGTGGATCATAACCAGATTCAGCTCCAGTTTTAGCAGTGGCAGACCACATACTCCTCATAATAGGGTTGACATAGGTCTCCGGGCTCCCAAAATGCAGGATTCTTGGTCCTAATTTGTAGAAAGGTAGTGCAAAAGTTCACATTAATTACATTAGTGGAAGATGGGAAATAATGACAAGAAACTGTTGTTAATGAAAAAAATGACAAGAAACTGATTAGAATAGTTCAACATTTTTTGTTAATATCAAAGAAAGGAAGTAAATGAATTCTGTATTTCAGACATAATGATGTTCTATTTCCCTAAAATGTTCACTTTTGTATCTTTAATATCAGTCTAAAACCAATGGTTTAAGAATAATTTTATATCCTTCTACTTACCTTCTATTGTATGGTAAATATTGAAGTTGTCTTAGTACTTCCAAAACATTAAATGCATTTACATTTTCAATAATACTTTCTTTCCAAGATAGGAGGGGAATAACATTTTTTTTTAATTTAATTAAGGGTCTAGTTAAGGAGTAATCACAATACACTAATTAAGGAATCAATAACGAATAATTCTAAAGGACAACTTAAATGCATTTCTATAGGCACTTTTGATAAGTCGCTAGGGTTGGCCTAGAAAGTTGAGGTGATTTGCATGAAGTCTTAGGTTCTAACTTAAGACCTTAGTGTTGTTCAATTCTAAATCTTCCTACAATATTCTTCGACCAATCCTCCCACTTGCTTTGTAACATTAAATATTACACTTTCTCATTATACATTTCTACTTTTAATTCCTTAAATAATGCTTTTGAGGCTTTTTCTTTAATTAAAAATAAAAAGGGTTATGTATTTACCACACATGACAATCGAATTAGGAGTGACTTATTGTTTTATGAAATGTTATGCACTTAGCATTTAGCTTTTGAAAGTATAGCTCAAAATATTGAATATGTCAATAGAAGAAATAGACTGACAGCCTACAGGTAAATATAGCATAAACTAAGGTCTCTACTCTCATATAAAGAGTTTCAAGAAATAGAAATCCTCTTCTACTTATTTTTTTCTTCCAACAAACTTAACGAACAATTGAACTCCATGGGAACCATGTATGATCTAAATGTCATATTCCAACACCAAGTTTCTAGTAAAAGTTAAAGATTGATGATCAATTAGCTTTATCATGACAACAATCCAAATAGTAAAGGCTAAGTATAATCTTAGCATAGAATTCAGCATATTACAAAAATTGAAATAACCTTAAGCAAAGTTCTAATTCTAATTTCACATAGCTTCATATCACTAAGCAGCTTAAAACTAAAGGGTTACAGTTTGGTGACAGGGTTCTGTTGTTTCTGTCCAATTGGGGTTATCCTTTCACACTTACTCCAACTCAATCACACAACTGAGACCAATTTAACAATAATAGACAAAAGGCTCTCTTGGCACAAACCTTTGTAATTGTACATGAATTTCTCAGTAGCCATGAAAAGAGAGGGAGGCTGAGGTTTCCTCCTGCGCCTGTTATGCCCATCAAGCCTTTTCCTACAACTCCTCTTAACTTCATCAAACTCCCCAAGTGAGTGAAACCTACACAACAATTGTCAACACCCCATGTTACAAAACACATCAAACCAAACATCAGAAGGGAACACATCCCAATCCCTAAATCTCCAACTCCCACATAGCCAAACTCCAAACCATACCTGCTGCATTGCTGGCAGAACCGTTGTTGCTTCCCCCCCACCAACACAACTGGGGTTTTGGAGTGCTTTTCACAGACCCTATGGCGCCTATGATACTCTCTGCAATCACTGAGGTCAGAGCTGCATCCATCAACAGAACAGCACATATTCTGTGATCCATTCTGAAGGCGGGATCTTTTTGATGACCCAGATGGTGAAGACACAGTTTTGGAGTCTCTTGGGTCCTTAGCAACTTCTGGAACTGATTTTTCCTCACCAAGCCTCAAATCCACCGAAGCAGCTTCATTCCTCTGTCCTTCACCATTAGCCAGCTCCAACCCACGTGGATCCCAGGCAAACTCTTTCCCGTCCCAATCCATAACCAACAGTTAGTTCCTCCCACAAACTATGATGCTTTATGTCCCTTTTAAGATGCCAAAGCCAAACCTGTAAGGCACTCACTCACACAGGAATCAGAACTTGAATCCCCTTGTGTTATCACCACAAGCTGAAGAAGACTTTGACTTAGGAACCAAAACAGGATAAAGGGGTCAATCAACAACACCAAGAGGGAAATCAGAATTGGGTTCCCCGAGGAAACCAAAAGAATAAATGCATTAACTGAAAAGGTTGCAAAAAATTGAAAGAAAAAAATAAAAAGAGATGGATATTGGAAGATATTCTGAAAGACTATAGACATGAACGTCACCTCAACCTCAAATGCAACTTGACCCTCAGAGGGGTTGAAAAGAAATTAATGTCAATTCAAGGAGTTTTGTTGTTTTCTGTGAGAGAATATAAAAATAAGACACAAAGCTTTCACATTCAAAAATAAAAAATAGAGAAAAACCTCACCAAACTGACATAGTTATGTAAATCTTAAATCCCTTAAATTCTCAAAGCTGCAGATAGGCCTCCAAGAAAATGGGCAGAGAAGGTGCAAGACCCATGTTTTGAGTTTGTCTCTGAGAAGAGAAAAAACTTGTTGGAGCGAAAAAGTGGCTCACCAACTCCAATTCAATGAGCTCTAGATGTGGAGTAGGAGACACAATCTGGATCAATAGGAAGCAATTACCTTTACTCAACAAAAAATTATGCAAAACACTGTTCTTTTTCTTTCTCCTTTTTTTTCCCTGTTGTTTTCTTACCGGTAAGTTTCACTGGTCTTTGATTTTTGACTTCCTTTTTTAGGTCATTCTTCATTAAAGTAATGATAGAAAAAAATAGTTTTTTTTGTGTAGAAATTTCAAACTTATAAACGAATTTAAATCTCATATTAGTTAAACTTTGGTTTAATTCATCCTCAAATCTCGAACATTTTGAAAAATTTAATCATGTCTTCGAATTAAATAATTGTAACCATATATTTAATATTGTAATTTTTTGATAATTGCGTTTTTGTAATTAGTTTATAGTGGTTTAAAGTGTCAGAAAATAAAAATTTAAGGCGATTTCATTAACAGGTCTAATTATAAAAATTTTAAAAAATTGAGAACTAATTAAAACATTAATTTAAGGACAGAATTAAAAAAATTCAAAATAGGCCGCCCAGTATATTAAATAAAATTTCCAAGGTAATCAAAATATTAATAAACCTTTTTACAAAAACCTAGATGAAGGAATGAACTCAAGTCATGGAACTCAAAATACTTATAGAAGAACTCATATTTGTCTCATCCTAGAGTGATAAGTAAAACTTCAAATTTACCATATGTCGAAAACAAAATCACATGTCTATTTTTTGTTTCAATCTTCGCAATGTAATAACACCCTTTTGTATGCTGCTTTCAATTTATTACTAATTACGATTTATTAGAAAATATAAAGATGATGAATTTCAGTTTTAGTTTAATAAGTTCTTTATAATTCATAAATTTTAATTGATGATGACACAATGAGTTAACACTCCTAAAATAATGTATGTAGAATGAATAATGGTTGTGGCCAAATGAAAATATAGTAAGGCGGAGAAAGTGACTTCAACTTTGGACTGTACATGCAACTTTCCAACAATCAGCAATAGTAACAAATGAAAAAAAGTAAGAACACAAAAGGAGAGAGAGACACATAGAGTTGAGAGTTATGAGTTGTTGGTTTTGGTTTTTGTGGGTAGAATTGTACTTGAACAGGCTCAAGTTTGATAGTCCAAGGGATGAAGCTTAGGTGAAACAAAACAACAATGTTTTAGTTCATTAGAAATGATTAGTGCATATTCTCCACACTTTAGGGATTGGTTAATTGGTATAACTTTTGGGATTGGTTAATTGGTTAAACTTTTGGTTTTGGTGCTGGTTTAAGATGACGAATTATTGTTGATTCCCACTTTCTTCTTATGCAATCTCTTTTAAGGTTTTCTTTATCCTAAAAAAATATTGCAAATAAAATTAACAAGATAATTGCATAATATTGTTAGGGATGAAAAAAATCAATAAAATTATATCAGTTTTGTCATTCAACTAATCTAATATATTTTAAACATGAGCTCTTAGTTAAAATAGTATAGTATAATGAAGATTAATAACTGAAATATTATTTATTTTGAAGTTCTAAATTTCGTCACGATTTTGTTTTTAAAAAACATATCACAAGATTAAGGAAGTAAGATGTATTAAATTGTTATTGTTAATGAACAAAATCTAAATAATGTAAAAATATCAATCCATTTTAAATTTAAATAATGCATTAGGACGAAATCTGAATCCATATTGTCTAAAAAAAAAACTAAATTGAGCTTTTATAAATTCAAATTCAAATAATTAGATTAAACTTTATATATTCATATTTCTAAAAGAAGATAATTCCTTAAACAATCTAAACAAAACGATACATGGAGAGTTTATAATACTATGGAAAAATATAAAGAAATGCTAGATGACATATTTGTTATACAAAATATGTTCAAGCTTATTGCTCAACCATAAAACCATAAAGAAGCAAGCTTATCAACATAGTGGTTGTCCTCTCTAAAAATATAAGAAACTTTAAAATCAATATCTTTACAAAAATATAAATATTTATTCCATATATTGGAGATAGACCTGGGACCGAGATGCTTGGAAGAAAAAGCAAAGCATACCAAGGTAGAATCACTCTCCAACCACAAACGTTTGTAACCAGCCTCTTTAGCATGCTCAATAGCAATGATAGTCTCATAAACTAAGCAAAGAGGGAAGATTGAATCCAAGCAAAGAAGAAAAGCCACCAAAACACTCCTCCATACTCACTCTATAAAGATCTTGGCACAAACAACAAGGCCAATAGAACCTCTAACAACACCATCAATGTTGACTTTAACCCAACCAACAAGAGAAAAACTCCATAAAACCTAGTTAGGCTTGGAGACTTTTTCAAGCCTAGTACTGATACCAAAGAACTTTAAGATAGAAACATCAAATATATTGTAATGTAGCTCTTAATAGAATAAATGGAAAAATGGGTACTAATCACCTATTGAAACCTAGAATAACTCCTCCTCATCCAAATTGAAAACAAGATAGTAGCAAGTCCATCTAGTTCAACAAGAGGACTCCCAAGAAACTTTAAAAAAAAATATTAGGTCCACAAAAGAAGAAAAAGTCATCATAGGAAAAACTTTATGAAGCCAAGTCCAAACATATAGAACATCAGAGCATTCAAAAAAGAGATGAGAAATAGAATCTTTGTGAGATTTATATAAAGAGCACATGGAACAAAAAACCACCCCTCTATGTTGAGCCTCAAGATCAGTAGGAAACCTATTGTGAATGAGTTTCCATAAAACCAAGGTTTTCGCAAGGGGAAGGGAAGAGGACTAAATAATATTACCCAATCATAGATGTTTCCAGGATGGGAGAAAAAAAGATGAGCATAATTTTGATTTAAAAATGTCAAAATCCTCAAGCATCCAATTGGGAACATCCTTCTCTTGTGAAATAACAATATTCTTTAAACTCGAAAACTCAGGTACATCAGACAAAGGAGATGGAAGAGACTAAGAACTCTGATTCGAAGCCTCAAATACTTTTAAAAAAAGCTTAAGCCTGCTGAAATAATGAACACTTGCAATCAAGGATAAATATTTAGGTGAACACCCCATAAATTAATTTTTTCAAGATATTTTTTCTTTTTCGTATGAGAGATTTTCTTCTAATTTTTTTTTTTTTTTTTTTTT
>Ga0123342_1004806_pt1 | contig 20270 bp, 6 predicted proteins | sample Turbeawhitnodule_FD_89960 | JGI IMG/M metagenome (GOLD analysis project Ga0123342, IMG submission 89960) | Root nodule microbial communities of legume samples collected from Mexico - Turtle bean Mexico white nodule | ecosystem: Host-associated > Plants > Roots > Nodule | place: Mexico: Nepantla... | reverse complement strand
TGTTAGATATCTCATATTTATGTAATGGGCTTAGCCCATATGTTTCTTTTTCCTATATAAACATAACCCTATGTGTTCAATATACACAAGGGATTTACCCTATTCTTTCTTTTCCTTTAATACTTAACATCATGGATTTCTGCATATGTTCTTTGATGATATGAATCCAATTGATCTTGATCTTCTTCATGATGCAGTAGATATAAACAAGATCTTCTTCTGTTAAAACAGAATGGTTGCTCCCCCTTGGAGTTAGAATCCAAGTGACAATAAGAGTCAACAACCTTTCATCCAATTTCAGCCCTCCAACATAACAAGTTCTCACTTGAGCTTGTGGATTCTTCAAACAGCTTTTGTAGTATTGGACTTTGTTGAAATCTTCCACAACTCCAAGATTACCTTTATTTATTATAAGACCAGCATATTTCAATCCAGTTACAGCAGCCCATACATCATGGGTAATCTCCATGTCTACACCTTTAACATGTGAAACAAGGTTGTTTCCTTTCAAACTTTAGGTTTGTGTAGAATACCCGAATCGAATCTAGATATATGTTTCCCTTCATCTCTAAGAATCTTCTCAGCAACTAATCCTTGAGAATCTTTCTAACATTGTCCAGCTTTTGGCTTTTCAACCAATCAAAAGAGACAACTTTTGGATTGTTGATCACTTTTGTGCTTGTCTCAAAGCGATACCTTTCAATAAGCTCATTATCCCCTGAAAACCAGCTCTCAAGCCTCCCTCCAGACCTTACAACTCTTGTTTTGATCCTCTTTGATGTAGGTGGAGTGGTCTCCATGATAGCAGAAAGAAAAGGCAAAGGCACCCACACACAGAGAGAAAGAGATGTTGCAAGAGATGGCTCAATTGATTGTTTTTGTAAATGAGAATTGTTGCACCAGATTTTATAGCATAACAGAACCCTATATTGATCAATTGGTATAAGTGGGTTTCAGTCTTCAAGAAGAAAAGACTGGACCAAGACCTGCACATAAAACGTAAGAAAAGAGCAGAAAACCACATGGTCATCTCATGTGATCTTTGAGTAGTCATAAAGGCTCTTGAATTTCCAATCGTGTGGCTAAAGAGATATAGAAAGAAGAAATCTTTTCTAGATTGTTTCTTCCTGCACCTCCATATGTCCTTCTCTCACCTTCATAAATTTTCGTATTTATAAAAATATTCTAAATTACATAATCTGGAAGTTATTTTCCAAATTCGTTATCAACTTCCATATTACATAATTCAGAAGTCTTTTTTCAGATGCATGATTAGTTTCTGGATTATATAATCCGATAGTTTTTTTGGCTTTCAGATTATGTAATCCAGAAGTCTTTTTTCAAATGTGTATCCAGATTACATAATTTGAAAGCTACTCTATGGGAGTGACACAAGAAGGATAAAAAGGTATTTTCACATTTTGTATGGGGTGGCAGAAGAACACATGGAGGTGCAGGAAGAAAAAGTCCATTTTCTATGTTATCGGAGAGTAGATTACTAGGATTTTTTTTCTTTTTCTTCTTGTATAAATTATATATGTTTATCTTTCTTTGTATTAGGATGTTGTAAGGATGGGCCTGTTTTTGGGTCAAACTTTGAGCCTCCAATTGGATCTTGCATAGGATAATCTGACATGGATAAAGCAAGAGAAAGTTGGCAGTGTTAGAAACCGAGAAGCCATTTTAGTTTTTTTTTGGGGGTTCTAGTTCTCCTTCTTTGGTTGACACTCTTAGTAGCTTAATCTGACATCCTTTTGTAGCATAAACCTCCATCTATCAATAAAACTCCTTGTCTTTTGTAAAATTCACATTGATTAATGAGAATTGAAGTAACTTTTAAGCATTCTTCTTGTTCTTTGAGGTCATCATAAAAGTAATCTTGCTCTAAGTTCAAAGAGGAATAATATAAATTTCTTTAAGAAATTTGAAAGTTTAAGAATTTTTCATTTTTTTTGGATTTTTCAATATCCTAACCAAAATGAGTCGAGGGGAGAATTTAAAAAGAGAAAAAAAAACATGATTTGAAAATATGAAAAACTTCAAATTTTTACTTTTAAATAAAAGTTGAAATTATTCAATTTCATGTAATCTAATTACTCATAAAATTCTAGAATTTTAATTTCTTTTGAAACCCAGACATCATATTTTATCACAGAATACAGAATGTTTCAAATTCTCTATAAAAATAAATCATCTTCTTAAAATTTTCCATTTAAATACATTATAAACCTAGTTTATTTGTATATTATTTATAAAAACAAGGTTTTAACCATTTTTTTCTATCACAACGTCACGCAATCATGTAACAATTAATTATCCCTATAAATATTTCATAATTCTCCTTTACCATGTCTTTAATGAATTAGAATTATAAAAGCTTTACTTTGGGTAAAAGAAAGTGCGCATGATTAGATACAGCATGACTGAACTAAAATATTGATTTAAATCAACATAGGTTCGTAACATTCTTCTTCAAAGCATGAATTAAAAAAAGAAAAGAAAAAAAAGCATTAAAACCCATTTTATATTTCTAAGATGTTAAATGTTTTATATTTTGCAACAAGGTGAAGTAAAAAGCAATTCAATTTTGGATTTCTCTAACTAAAGTGGACCCACTACAAAGAAAAGCACAAAACCGATGTTGGCTCAATCAACCCATTCTAGCATAACTAAAAAGTAGGAACAAAAACATACCAAATAGAATGCAACAAACTATTTGACTTACTTTTCATCATATCATACCTCAATTTGTTCTTTAATTCCATCATAATGTATTGGTTAATTAGGCAAATTCTTAGCTTTTCATCATGCATTACCTCCCTTCTCCCACACTTAACCAACTAACGCCACCACTATACCTACTTTGCTACAACCATATCTAGTTTTTTTTTGTGTCCTTGCACTTAAAGAAAAGAAATGCTTTTCAGAGTAATCACTGCAATTTATAAATATGACCAATTCTATGAGCCACAACTGAATACTTTCTTTCACTTTCCTTATTTTTCTACCTCAAACTTGTTCATAAATATTGTTTCACTAGTTCTAAGCATTGGAGTATTTCGAAAAAGAAGAAGATAAAACAATGAGTACGGCCAGGTTTATCAAGTGTGTAACAGTTGGAGATGGTGCTGTGGGAAAGACATGCATGCTTATATCCTATACCAGCAATACGTTTCCCACGGTATGTTTCTGTTAACTATATTCCCTAGTCATGGAAGGTTCGATGTTGTACATCGCATGTATGAAGCTAATGCTATTTTCTTTGCTTTTCTCTGATAGGACTATGTTCCAACAGTGTTTGATAATTTCAGTGCTAATGTAACTGTGGATGGTAGTACGGTCAATCTTGGTTTATGGGATACTGCAGGTTGGTCACCCTTTCTTTCTTAAGTTAAGCTCTACATTTTACATTCATGTTAAGTGCCAATTCATGATTCCCTCTCTATGTAAGAATAATCTCTATGTAAGAATAATCGGAGTTCATTCCAACGCTCAAATGTAAGAATAATTGGAGTTCATTTCAAGGCTCAAATAAAAATTTAGTATTCGGTAGTTAATGGTAGTTAAAGTATTAATTATTGTAGTAAATATGTATCTTTAGTTTGAGTGAAGTGCATACATATTTATAGCATTATAATAAACCTTCAATTCTAGGCTAGCTTAGAGCAAGTTATGAGGTTGATTTTGACATTATGGTAATATCCGTATCATGATTATGCTAAGAGGAATGTTGATTGAGTTTTGAGAACCATTTCAACCAGTTAGTCTAATGATTTTTGGATGATCGATTCATGTTAGAACAATTGGAAATTTAGAATAATTTGTGGATTGCAGGACAAGAAGATTACAACAGGCTAAGGCCTTTAAGCTATAGAGGAGCTGATGTGTTTTTGTTGTGCTATTCTCTCATCAGCAAAGCCAGTTATGAGAACATTTCCAAAAAGGTTAGGGTCCCTCTTGCTTTGTAACTTCAGTTGGTTTTCAGATTTGTATTGTCAAATATCTGAAATAAATATGCACATTCATGTTGGATTCGTGACAAGCAGTGGATACCTGAGCTGAGACATTATGCTCCAAATGTGCCTATAGTGCTGGTGGGAACAAAACTAGGTAAGATAATTCCATTGAAGTAGCATAGCAATCGTCATCATGGGTTGACAAGAAATGATTTTTTTACTTTTTGGTTTCACTCTTTTGGCTTTTAAGGAAAAATGTAAAATTGGGTATACCAGGTGTTCGGTTTGTGCATACAAAAGACAGTCTTTGTGCTGGTTCTCAATGTTCATTCATGCAATACTCATCAACATTTATTCTAATGAATGTTGTGACTTATGTGCCATGGCAGAAAACAGAGGAAGTAACAACAAGTTACAAAAGTTATCCATAGTGGGCTTTTTTATTTTGTATTTTGGTTAATTGGTGGTAGTCCAAATTTCCACTGAGATTAATCCCACAAAAAAAAAAACTATGTTTTCCAACTGGTAGTATCTTTTATTTATTTAGCGTAATTAGCTTCTATGTGTACAAAGATCATCAAATATCTTATAAAATTTCATCCATTCGTGCTTACAAAGCAAGAAAATTCGTCAATGGAACCTAACACAAGTTTTCATTTAAATCTTATGTATGAACAGATTTGCGAGATGACAAGCAGTTTCTGATTGATCATCCCGGAGCCACACGAATTACAACTGCTCAGGCATGTCATCATCAAATTAAATAAAAAAGGTGAAATTTCTTTGCATGTATAATGGATTTAACAATGATTGGTGTGAGCAGGGTGAAGAATTGAAGAAAATGATTGGTGCAGTCACTTATATTGAGTGCAGCTCCAAAACACAGCAGGTGAATTTTAATATTAAACTATTTTGAGGCATAGTTTTTTAAGTTAACCCAAGCCATGTACTTAGATGAAGTTAAATGATTTTTTTTCGGGAGTTTAAATGATAAAATTGTTTTTACACATTCAATAAGAATTTTCCATTTTAACACATCATATTAGTGAGTAATATGATCCGGTAATATGATTAATTGTTATTTGATATGTGGATGAAGAAAACTGCACTAAAAGTGCACAGATTAAAATTTTATTTATAAAATTTAATAAGCAAATCAAATAAAAACTAATTTTAGATAAAAAAAAAAAAACAATTGATTATTATATTAATTAAATTAAATATTATTTTAAAAATTAATTTTTATTTAATAATTTTTTTAATAATGTATAACAGTACACTGAATTTTTTTTATTTTTTTTTTCAGAATGTGAAAACAGTTTTTGATGCTGCAATAAAGGTTGCATTGAGGCCACCAAAGCCAAAGAAGAAACCACGCAAGAAAAGGACCTGTATTTTCCTCTAATATTTCATATACATGCAACTCATTTATATAGCAATACTGAAGCTCAGTGCTTTTAGTCTTTGTGATCTATATATATAAAGAGCATATGAGTTTATGGGTTATTTCTGAGAAGAACTTTAGATTCCTCTCAAATGAGAACTTCACTATTGCATTGTTCAATTAATTATTTCATTTTGCAGTATCCAATTATGTCTGTGTATTTTAGTAATAGTACAAAAGGAGGCCCCTCATTTGAAATTGGGAATCCCCTTTTGCAGTTTCTCATCTTCTGTTCCTAGTTTCTACCCTGTTTCGTGTACTTGGGCTTGGTCACATTTTCCAAATTTGAAAAAAAGGAAAAAAGAGTTAATTTTAGCCATTAATACTGTGTTTATTGTAATCTCTGACCGTTGACCAGACTTTGTCAAGAAAACGGTTTCAGCATCTCAGAGAATGCAACAATTAAGACGGGTTGTTGGTCTCATCGATCAAGGTAAATAAGATTACCGTTACCAGTAAAAGAGTTTTGACCCAATTAAAGAGAGAAACTTCCCCAAATGAGCTAATGACTATGTTTTGCTATTTTTCTTTTCTGAAATGCTATAAACCAATAACTTGTGATGGAGCGATTTTACCAGTGGTGCATGCAATAAAAGCCACAAAGTCATGAAAAGAAGGGGGACACACTCCATCTAATTTTATAAACTTGGGAGAAATTGATTATTAACTTTATAATTGATAAAGATGAAGTTAAAATAAGTGTATTTTTTTTCAATAAATATTTTTAAGTGCTTAAAGTTATTATGTGCAGCTACAAAAGTGTCTTTTAGTACATTGTTGAGATAGTTTACATGAGGTTGCAACAATTCTACAATATTTATAGTGATGATTATTGATACATAATCGGATAATTTCTTATATTTGGGAATTTTTGGTTTTGGTCTTTAGGGTTTTCAATCTTTAGGTTTTTTGGTTTTTAACTTTAAATTTTGGTAGGAGTATTTGTGATTATACTTAGACAATTAAGTCAGTTCTTAGTTTAAATAAATGATATATAGTAAAAATCAAAGATTCATTATCTTTTATCTTAGGGTATTCACCTATTTATAGTGATTTTATTGGATTTCTACTTATATGGATGAGTAGGGTAGGCCCAATGAGACATATGTATCGTTAGTTGTGCTTTGTGGGTTGTTTAGTGTGCTACGTGTTAATTGCGTGGTTAGACCCTCAATCCTAGTTAGCATTGTCTCCATGTGACTCCTTATAAGGTTTTTAATTTTTCATCTCTTGAATCACGCATCCAAAAGATTGTTCAAAATAATGCAAACTAAACCAAAATTCAAATTAAAGAACAAAATTGAATTATCTATATGCGTTCAAAAACAATTCCCAAAACAAGCATTAGAACTCAAAAATACCAGATTGTCTAGTCTAGTATGTTACAAATATTGAAGAATAAAATGTTAATTGCACAAAACCATAGAATTCATTGTGAAATCACAAAAGAATTAACCATAAAGAGAGTTTTAATCTCTTGCAAGAACAAAGGGAAGCACTAAGAAACTATTTTAGTAAGCAATTGACAGAAATTGTTCACTCGAATGTTATCATAATTAACAATGTTGAAAATGTCATCTTTACTCTAGTTCAACACTTCCCTGACTAACATGATAGAATCATCCTTAGAAAACATGAATCCCGGATGGTTGAGCTCAAGGGATCTTACTACTCTACTTAGAAAGTATAGTTTAAATATGGGCTTTTATCTTATTTTCTCCCTTTTGCTTAAAAACTAGGTATGAAGAAGTATAATTTAGCTCTCCCAGCTCTACGACCCCACAAGACACTAGTGTAAAGCTCTTTGGGAAAGACTTTCTTGATCACAACTTCTCACTGATAGACTAGCAATTCAAGAACAACTTCTTTCTCTTACGTAATTTATACATAGACTAGCAATTCAAGAACAACTTCTTTCTCTTACGTAATTTATACACCTCCTGTGTCTGTGTGAAGACAAAATTGAAGAATTATAAAGAAAAAGATAAGAAAACTAAGAAAACGCTTATGTTCTACTCTACATACGTATCCCATAATAAGACTCGATTCGATCCAATGATTTTTTTTTTCTTTGAAGGTGTATGTATTAATATCAATAATAATAATAAAATAGTATTATTAATAATGATAATAATATTAATAATAGAAAAAATAACATTAATAATAAGAAGAAGAATAATAATATTATTATTCTTAATAATATTAATAAAAATAACATAATAAGAATAATAGATATCATTTTATGGTCACTAAAATTCCCTGATTTAGTGGTTACAGCTTCCATTTATCTGAGTTCAACTCCCAACAAAATGGTAGTATTAGCTTTAATAACCACTGTATGTGGTTCCTTGAAAATACAGATTTAAGATTAAATTTTGATTTTTCTTATACTTTTAGAAAAGAAAATACCCGTGCAGACAAAATTACTTAATTTTGTTCTTGATCATGACTTCGATGAAGTTTGGTAAGACTTTCAATCCTCTTTCTTAGCAATGATTTCCTCCACGATAGAAACGATTTTTCAACTTCTACATTTTTATAATTTTGTCGTGAATTTTGGCATATAGTTCCACCTTTATTTTTGTTTTTACTGTTATTAATATATTTTTGTGACGCGCTTTAGCACAGCATAGATTTATTGGAAAAAAAAGTTATACAAAGATATTAAGATATTGATTATTTAAAAATCTAATATAGAAATATGGAAGAGTGTTTTTTTTTTGGGATTTTTCTAATCTGTTTTTACATAACTTTTAATAAAAAGATCTCAATTTTTTTTCTGTAATAGAGGAATGTGGGAACAGAGGTAGGATATGTAAATCAAGCAGCATGCAAAAAACTAGTGACGTAGTATTTGGAAACAAAAACATGTTTGATGAAGTTTTGATGTGATGAAATAATGGTTCTAGCACAGCAATGTCTAACACCAAATTTTCAGTGCCAAGCATAATATATTGTAAGCGCGCTTAGCCCTCCCATGGTTGCAACGATTGCATAAACTTTGCGGTATCATGTGCACCAAAATTAAAGCATTCAATCTCAGCAGCATCTTCTTCTGTATTTACTGCATTCACGTTAGCATTTACTAACTGTTGTTGGCGCAACTTCAGCTACGACACACATACCTATCTCATGTTATGCATTAGATTAATGCCAAACATTTATTGATATCATGTGCATCCTCGTTTGTTATGGTTTTCAGAATCGCTTCCACGTTCGTGTTAGCATAATGCTCAGATGGTTTAAATAGTGATAAGTTTGGAACTGGTTTAAATGGGTGTTGTTGCAGTTGAGACACATCTTCTCCTACATCACAACTATAACCTACCAGCACCACCAAGCCATATGCTAGTTTAAACGGTTAGTTATAGTTCATAAATAAATCTCTGCATAATGGCACCAAATCATTTATATAACCTTTTAATCAGGCACATTTGTCATCATGCACATGTTTGTCTAAAATCACCGTTTGTCCAATCTGATTTACCCCTAACCCATAATCAAAATCTTACCCTTACTTCTGTTTGTATCACATATGCCAAATTAACTTTTTATTGATTTTAACCAAGTTTTGGATCAATACATCAATTCGAGTAAGAAAAGGTCATTTGGATTTTTAGATGTTAAAGGAAGAAGTAGAAGGCAACGAGAAGGTTACCAAGAAAAAGGATGAGAAAATCAATAAGAAACTCAAAGTGCATAAAATACAAATTAGGACACTAAGACCATCCAAAGATGGATGATTAACACTATGGCTAGAGATTTCGTAAGGGGGCTTGAACCATTTTTAGCTTGGAAAGGATGTTCAAGTTTTCCATAACATATGCTGTGCTCGATTGAGACATTTCCAAAATATCTCTCCCACCAATTATCTTTAATAAGAATGATTTCTCCTTCACCCATTAATAGGATGACCTAATGATTTTTTTTATCGGCAAGATGATCTAATGGTGATTATGATCCATATTGCTAATTAGGGATCTTGAAAAACTCCTACAAGTTAATGTAGTTCAACCAACACACTTTTTAATGTTTCTACAACTCGATATACCATATTGCGTTATCAAGTCGGTACTTAGAGCCTTTACTCATATTTTTTGAGAAAAAAAATGCAAACAAAAAGATACGTGTTCCAAAAATATCTAAAACAAAAAAAATTTTTCACCACTCAATACTCAAAGAACTTTTTTTATACTCCATTCGATATTCAAACAACTCCTTTTGATATTCAAAAAATTTATTTTAGAATTTATTCTCAAATAATCTACAATTCAATGAAAAGGCACAAACTTAACAATTCATTTAATGACTCCACTTTTCAGTAATATATATATATATATATATATATTAATATTAATATTAATGTCATCCATTATGTAATAAAAATAAATTATATTTAAAAAATAATAATTTTATACTTCTACAAAAACAAATGAAATATTTTTTGATATTTGAGTACTTTATTAATTAAAAGTAGCAACATGAATGAATTTGGTTATACATTACAACACATCTTATAGTATTTGTTATCATCAAAACTCTTTTAAACTCTCAGATGGTGAAAGATTGTCTAGTATCTTTACAGTTACCATGTAAGGGAAGGCCAACTCCAAGTTGAGACTTAGAAAACATCTCCATGAAGAGTCTCATTGACTCTCTTTTTCTGTCAGATATTAGCGACACGATTGATGTCATGTGTTGTGGTTGACTTGTTGCAAACTGCATTTCAAATTTCGCTACCAAGTTTTCAAAGCAATCAATAAAGAATTGTGGAAGGCGGTAAACCAACTTAACGTTGCTCCTTTCAGGGATTTGGGGAAGACATGATAGATTACCACGTCATGTAAGGTGTAAAAATCCATCTAGGTCACATACACATCAACATGTTCATTGGGGTTAGTCGCCCATCATATTAGTCTTTACTTAATCCCTTCCATTTGAGAAGGAGTTTGACGTTTATTATTCCATCAATGAAAGGGTGTCACCAAGTACTCCCGAATGTTATTGATGTGTTCGTCGATGTATGAAGTTGTGATTCCACCTTTAATGTGAGTTATCATAACTAGAGGTGCTCGGGTTGGGGACATATTTAAATATTTTGTCATTAGTTCTCGGTATTCTTCTTCTTGAGGTTGGGACAATGGTCCCTTTCAACCTCCTTTTCCCTTCCTCATTCTCTTGTTTGAGCTTGACCATCTCATTCTGAAGAGCTAGAAATAAATGTGTTCAGCCTCGGTTACTCATGTCTCTGCGTTAGTCATGTTTCTTGTAGATATCATTGAATTCTTCAGTATTCTTCCTTGTTGGCCCCATGGTGGACGCCAATTGTTCTTATACAAACAAAATGTGTCTTCTACTTTGCCTTTTGTAGGTGGTTACCTACAAAAGGTTCTCTGACGCTTAAGTCGATATTTGGTAGTTAGAGTATTTAATCTATTGAAAATAATGTACATTTTACTAGGTGACATTAACCTATTTATAAATGAGTGAAGATAAGGTGACATCAACCTATTTATAAATGAGTGAGAATATCATTCGATGAGCTTGAAATATCACAACTTTTTAAGTTAATCTTATTTAGTCTAACACTACGAATTGATTAGAGTATTTAATTGACTATAATCATTATTTACTTATTTGTTGTTTTAAGTTCCTGACAAAATTTTCCATTATAATATTGACCTATGAGTAATATCGGCTAGTAATCTTAGTCATGTACAATTTACAGTACAATAAACAAATCTTTTTCTCATTGGATATTGCGAGAAAAACCTAATTATCTCAAAAACACAATTATAAACTAGAATAAATTATAACTAAAATGTTAAAAAATAATATAAAATTGTATAACAATGAATTAGAGTATTTTAGTCTAACATATAATTTACTTTATATTATATTTTATCAATTAAAAAAATACAATTTCAATCACACTCATCTCACTACTCACAAAATTTCATAAATTTTTCTTATATTTTGCACTTTATTTACCTTAACCCAAACAAACTCAATTTCTTCACATTTTTTCACTTCAAATAATCTCAAATTCACTTTCTAATCCAAACAAAACATAAATAAAGAAAATCATATATTATTTTTTACCCTTCCCTTAATTAGTAGGAGTTCTTTTTCACTCTTAAACACCTGAATTTCATAATCAAATTAAAAGAGAAATATTTGAAATATTTAAACCACTTTTACTATACAGACACACAATACTTGAATTATGCTATTTTTTTTTTTCTTGGCATTACTTTTACGAGTGTTTGTTATGACATAGCGTAATATACAAATGAATGAAATTATATATGAAATTGGAATCTTTGTCTCCAATGATTTACATCACAACTTTTGTTGTGTGCAATACTCCACTGCTGACTGCTGAGAGTCTGAGATTATAATGATAGTTCTTCAACTGATATGAACCTACAAAAACCTTCAACACTTCTCCCATCACTCAGTCATCACAATGATTTGACAGAGTGAAAGAAGAGCTACAAGACTACTTACTGATATGGCTCTCATTTTTGGTGCAGACAGAAAGGTGGGAACAGAAAAAAAGAAATGATTGATTAGAAGGTAAAAAGTAAAAACAATAATAAACTAGAGATCAATATTTAAGATGTTGTGCTGCACCCTAACTATTTTTGCACTTTAATACTCTTATATTCAATATTATTGATGATATTATATTGCAATTAATCCTTAAATTAAGGGTGGAAACATTAAAAGTTACTTTTTAGTCTTATTATAATGCTAACATCATGAACACTCATTGTTGAAGTTTATTTATTAATAATAACAATAAAAGATAAGTATATATAAGTCAGCAAACTATATAAACATTTGGTAACTTACACCTACATACCTACGTTAAGTTAGCAATTTATATCTTGGATGTATTTTAAGAATTTTATAGTAATAAATTACCTTTTTTAAAAGATAGATGAGAGTAAATTATATAACTTACAATTAATGTTCCATTTTGGTAGCATGAAGATAGAAGGGAGAGAGTGAATGTTTAAATGAATAGAAATAAAATGAAAATAAAACAAAATTTATGAAAGTATATTTCTTAAATATTTCCGTTCGTCTTCCTATACCTATTTTTTAATTATTCTTTTTCATTTTAAAAAACTATTTTATTTTAATTTTTTATTTATTTATCTTTTGTGATTTCATTCATTTTATTTCTTAAATAGTTTATCTTTTTATGTTGTTTATTCACTCTAGTTGTTTTATTACAGTCAATCGGATTCTAAGATTTTTGGTATAGAAAAAGAAAATAAAGTGAGAATACGTAAGTAAATGAAAAGTAAAAAGAAAATAAAAATAAGTACAAATAAAATATATTTATATATATAAAAGGATGAATCCATTGATTTTAAAACTAAATCCACCTTACTTTTGCTTCATCCTAAACATTATGTGTTTCATTTTCTTCCATATTTTTTGAGATTGTGTTTCGATTGTGGAGTGAAAGTGTGAGAATTTGAGAAAGTGGATGTGTGAGAATTTGAAAAGAAAATATGAAGAAAGTTATTATGTTTAAATTGGGGTATGTTAAAGTGAATTTATGAGAAAAACTTATTGAAGTTTGGGAGTGATGCAATGATCGTGAGAGTATTTTTTTTAAAGATGTAAAATGTAATATTGAAATTTATCTGTCTTTAAAAAAATATAATAATCAAATATTAGGTATTTTTGTTTAAATTTGGATGAATTAAAATTATTAGTAGTATAATCTGTTATAGTTCAAAAATTAATTTATGAAAAAAAATACGAGTTACTTCACGAAAAAATAATTTACATGTAAAATTTTCAATATATGTAAAAATTGCGAATTGATATATAGAAATAAATAATTTAAATATTCATAAATTTAAAAATTCTAATTAAAAAATCCTTTTGTATTAAATATAAATAGTGTTATTATATTTATAAAGATAATTATTATAAATAACTATATATTTTTGTATTAAAATTTTATTTTATTATTAATTATTATTATTTTATTTTATTAAAATATTTGTTTTAGTTAAATTTATTTAATAAGGGTAAATTAGGAAATAACTCCGTGCCGACATGACTTTCCCTTTGTTTCTCTTCATTTTAAGGGAATAGAATATTTATTGTTCACACTTATCTTCTTTCCTTATCTTCCCATAAAATCCTGAATCCAAATAACTAATATCCTCACACATCTTTGCTTCTGAACCGTACATCTACAGAAGCAAATAGACCCTTCACTGAACCAAAGAAAATGTCAGTTCAGCATTAAGTTTTTCCCAAATTTGTCCTTTTTTATTTTAGGGTTTAACCTTTTTTTATTTTTCATTAATAAAAAGTAGACTTCATTACAAATATTATTTATTAAATAAATTTAACTAACAAATATATTTTAATAATAAAATTTTAATACAAAAATATATAGTTATTTATAATAAAAAAATTATATAATAAAAAAATTATATAATAATAATAATTATTATAAATATAATAATACTATTTACATTTAATACAAAAAGATTTTCTAATTAGAACTTTTAAATTTATGAATATTTAAATTATTTATTTCTATATAACAATTTACAATTATTACATATGTTCAAAATTTTACATATAAATTATTTTTCATCAAGTAACTCTATTGTTTTTTAAATTAATTATTCAACTATATCATATTATACTACTAATAATTTTAATTCTTCCAAATTTAGACAAAATACCTCATATTTTATTATTCTATTTTTTTAAAGGCATGGGTAAATTTGTAATCTTATATTTTATACCTTTAAAAAAATAAAAATACCCTCACAATCATCACATCACTCACAAACTTCAATAAACTTTCCTCACAAATCTACTTTAACATATTTCAATCCAAATACACTCGTTTTCTCCACAATCATCTCAAATCCTCACACTTCCACTCCTCAATCCAAACACAACCTTATTCTTACTAACTAGGCATATCATTTTTCTCGATTATTCTTGTTTTGGCATAGATTTTTGAATACTTTGCATATTTTTCACATTAAACAAATGCAATAAATTCTATTAAGTTTCATTTGCTTGCATGCATGTCATGTAGCAGAAAATGAAAATAGAATAATTAAAGAGTTAGTTTCCTTGAACTAATTTGGAGTGATTTGTTTCTCCATAATGAGAGGAATTAAATAAAAAAAATTCTTTATTTTTATAATGAGTGTTATTCTAGATTTTCTTCGTTCTTCAAGACACTCAGGTTATCCACCATTAATTAAGATCACATATTTATCAAAAGGATATCAGGTAGAAGGTTGTTTTTGTCGGTAGTCCTCTTCAGTTAGACTTAAGGTGATTCACATAAATCATCAAGATTCTCATCATGTGACATCTGATGGTCCTCCTGGTCATCATCAATAGGAACATTTAGTCCCCACCATAAGTTGTTGATTATCAATATCACCATGTTTTACACTACTCTCAGCATGATCCATATTATGAATAGGTAATTGAATAAAATTATTATCAACTAGATTTCTATCTTTCTAAGGTGTACTCTTCTCTACCTTATCAATTTTCCCAATGGTTTGGTCTTCTATGAAATGTACATCATGGTTTCTTACAAGCTTATTCTCAACAAGATCATAAAACTTGTAGCCAAATTCATCTTTAACCATGTCCAATAAAGAAACATTACCTTGTCTTCGCATCCAACTTGGATCATTCATCCTTTGGAATACGAACAAATGGTTTGAACCAAAGACACACAAATGGTCATAACTTACATTTTTGCCGAACCAAATTTTGTCTAGAAACTTCATTGTCAAGAATAATAGGAGTGGGATTAATAACATGTACCACTATGTATAGTGTCTTACCCCATAAATGCTTAGGTAATTTAGAATTTGAGGTCATACATCTCACCCTTTCGAGTAATATCATGCTCATCCTCTCTACTAAACCATTCAGCTGAGGAGTTTTGGGTCTCATGATGTTGCTTACAATAAACATCAAATGGTCCACAATACTTGCCACCATTGTTAATACGAATGTGTTTTTCCTTCTTTTCTAACTTTTAACTAAGGCATGGAATTGTTTGGACATCTCCAACATCTGGTCTTTTCTTTGCAAAGCATAAATCCATAGTTTTCTAGAACAATCATCAATAAAGGCAACAAAGTAAAGTGCATCACTAAAAGATTTTACCTTCAATGAACCACAAAATTTAGAATGTACTAATTGTAACAACTCTTACTACTTTAAGGGGGGTGCTTCTTGAGGGTACTCTAGTTTGGTTGCAAACCATGCAATAAAAACATTTCTCCAATTCTTCACTTTTTAACGCTTGAAGAACATTTGATCTAAGCAATTCAATTCCTTTTAACTAATATGACTTAACCTTAGGTGCCATAAAGAGGCCTCCATATCCAAGGCATTCACATTATCTTTACCAACCAAAGCTTTTGTCTAATATAGTTCATATTATTTCTCTCCTCTAGCCAAAACCAAGTTACCTTTGATGAGTTTCCACTTTCCAGAACCAAAGTGATTATCATAACCACCACCACCAAACATTTGCAGAGAGATCAAATTAAAATGGACATCATAAGCATGTTAGACTCCTTTTAGCAACAACTATTCCCATGTTTGTTTGTGATAAGTGTCATTATTTAATAATTTTTTATGCAAAACAAATATACATTTATTGATTTTAACTGTTGATTAAGTTGTGTGTCTTCCTTCTAATCTCTTCATTAAGATCATCACTATTTTTTGCTTGCAAAAAAACAACACCATTAGGGTTCAAGTTGGTAATAAAAACATGAAAATTCCCTCAATACTCGGGTAAAGTGTTTAGTAGTCATAGTCTCAAGACTTCATCATCAAACTTAATACCCAATTCTGATAACTAATCTAAGAGCCTTTGAAATTCATTCAAGTGATCTGAAATGGAAGAATTCTCCCTATATCTCATATTCATCAGACAAGTCAACAAATACAATTTATTATTTTTTTATTTAGAAGCATACAAGGACTCGATCTTCGCCCACAAAGTTATAACATGTGTCTTATTTGGAATGTGATTATTAACATTGTCTTCTAAAAATTTTCGAATAAAACCACACATGTTGGTGTTCAAAGTCTCAGTCTTCTTAAAACATAGAATTTGACTTATGAGTAGCAAAGACAGGAAGATGCTTTTTCTTCACAAACAACAAGTCTTTCATCTTGTCCTTCCACTAGTGATAATTAGTGTCATTCAAAGCAACCATTTTACTATTCTCCTCTTTTATTCAAGCAAGTTAAATAACCCAAAAATAAAAGTCAAAGAGTTATGCAACCACTCTGATAGGGAAACAACGACACAATAACAATACAGGGCACACTCTAATAGTCAATGCAATGAAAATAAATCTCCTCTAACTTGTAAAAGTCAATAAGGAGCAACAACAAATGAACAATAATAGAAAATCACCAAAATCACTAAAATAAAGACACATATTTTAATGCAAAAAACCCCTCAAAGCTAAGGTAAAAACTATGGGTTGCCCAAACCAAAGAAATAGCTCCATTATGATCAATAAAGCTTATAAAAGAGTCTCAATCAAATGCACAAAATAGTTCTAACATCCAACCAAACAATAAAGTAATAACGCTTACAAATAAGGAACAAAGAAGATGAAAAGACCCAAATACATAGGCACTCTTACTCAGATTTCGTATCAACCATCGAACCATTTAAAATTTGTAATTCTTTCTTTAACTTGCTTACTTTGTTTTGAAGCAAATTGTACATGGCTTTGAGTTTATTGTTAGAATAGGCCAACTTATTAGCCAAATCATGTAGTTCTTTGAATGCATCTAACAATTAATAATAATTTGTACTAGTTTCAAAACTATAGGAACTTACACTGCTTTTAGTATCACAATCAACCATCAAGCAAAAAATTACTTCTTCATTAAATTTTGAATATTCACTACAAGGTTTAGAAGGTTTCTAATACTTCATCCCATGCAACATCATTTTCATCCCATGCAACATATGCTCTTTTAGCTTTAGAAGGTTTCTAATACTTCTTCTCACCAAATTGTCTTTATATTGCACATTTGGACGTTCAATTTTTATATGTCCTTACTTTTCCCAAGAAAAACAAGTAAAGTTAGGAAAAATAAATTATATTATTATACTTTTTTCATTTGAAGCCCTTGTCTATGCTTTTCTTTTTTAGAGATCTCCTGAATTTTTTCACTGAAAGAGATAAAAAAAATTGCATCACTTCCCTCGTCAACAAAATCACTTGTTTCTTCTTTATGGATTGCAATCTTTAGGCTTCTTTTCGCCATTACTTTTCTATTTATCTAGGTTGTTCATCTCCAACTCATGCTCTCTAAGCTTTCCAATTAAAGATCCAAGACTGACACAAGATAAACCTTTGAATCATGAACTAGTTGTGACTTTTGGTTGTCAATTTATATCTAATAATTGCAAAACCTTTACATCTAACTCTTTTTTTCTCAACAATTTGATGGAAGACACCTTCTCCTCCAAGCAACGAAAGACTATTAGAGACTTTAGAAAACTTTTAACTCTTCAATTTTCTCAAAAAAAATCTTAGAATTGTGTTTCTATTCCAAGGTGAAAGAACTAGGAAAAGATTACCCCTATGTATGAGCCTAGTGAACAAGAAGAAGCTTTTAGAAGCATTTCAATTCTCATTAAAAGGTGAGTGTTACATGGACCAAGGTGTCTTATTTATATATGCTTAGTCCCTTGACCCTTCTTACACAAAAAATGTGGGACTAATAAGTACAAAAAGTTATGTACAAGGCAAGATAGGTATCACCCCAATTTGCATTATTTTTACATTATTCTACTTTATGTAGGACTCCTTGCTTCAAGCTTATTCATCAATGTCTTCATGCATTTGCCAAAATCTAAGGTGTTATTGGATAAATTTCCAAGGCCAAATCAAGACACATTTAATTCTCAAAGGAATCTCACTTATGTTTCCATAAAATCCTATAAAATTAAATGAAAAATGTACACCTATACAATTTTTACAATACTAAGAAGAAAGAAGAAAATTTTAGTGTTTTATTCATAAAACTAGAAGAGTCTTTATCATTGAAGTTTCAACTCTTTCTATCCTCTTAGCCATGCATTTTGTGACTATATTATTTCTATTACACTTTGATAAGTCCCATAAGATGATTTATAATAGGAGTTAATCTTTTGTGCACATATGAGATTTTTCCCCTTGCTGCATTTTGAGCATTTCATATTCTTGAATCAAGGAATGTTTTCTTGCTCTATTCACATCTAATGCACTTCATATGTTATGATGGAAAACTAACCATGTGTAGGATTATTCTAACAATTTCTAATCAAATAAATGACAAAACAAAAAATGTAAAAAGGGTCAGAGATGAAGAAACTTCAATCTATCTTGGTTGACGCCACAATAAAGAGAACTTAATTAGTATAGAAATATCTGCCACTTTGATTTAGAAACTCAAAGATAAGGACCAAATATTCTAATAAAAAACTTAGAGAGAATTCTCAACTCAAAACAATGGTTCAATTTAAAAATAAGCAAATTTCAAATACAAGAAACTACCAAAAGTCTTATCTACTATGGACCTTGTACTCCTGGGTACAAGCACTACTAAGGCCCATCCAACAGGCCTCTTGAAACTAGAGTTTAAAAAATCTTTAATTACAAGAAAAAAAATAAAAACATATACAAGGCCTAATAAAAGCTCAATAAAAACAAATAAAAATAGAAACAATTACAAGTTCCAATAAAAGTCTAAAATCAAAAGTTACACAAAAATATAAAACTTCTATTCTAGTTCCAGGAATTGCAATTTAATGATTATTTTCATTAAAACAATTGCAATCTTCGCTTTCCAGGAATTGCGTCCGTGAAAAAATTCCATTGATTAAATTGCACGAACTCGAACTCAAACACAGTTGCACCACGAAAATTTGACATCACGCAAAACAAAATTCGGAACAGTTATGGAAAATCTGAAACTAAGCCCAAAAATCTAAGCTGTGATAAATGATCATATATAAAGAAGCTCCAATATACATTGATTTGACTTCACAATAAAAGAAATGGATGAGCCGGGAAAAGATATGTCAATTTGAATTGGAAACTCAAACATAAAGAAAACAAATTTTAGAAGATTTTTGAATTGGAAACTCATGCCCTTTGGATTAGGAAAGGAATGTGTGAGGATTTGAGGGAGTGGATGTGTGAGGATTTGAGAGAGTGGATGTGTGAGGAAAGTGTGAAGAAAGTGAGGGTATTTGGATTGGTGTATGTTAGGATGGATGTGTGAGGAAAGTTTATGGGAGTTTGTGAGTGATGTGATGGTTATGAGAGAATTTTAATATTTTTTAAAGGTGTGAAATGTTACTTTACAGATTAATCCTTGTCTATTAAAAAATTAATAATAAAATGAGTTGTTTTTGTTTAAAAATGAAAAACTTTCACACATTTCGTAGATTTAAAAATTATAATTAAAAAATATATGTTAAATGTATAATATAAACACTATAATTAAAAAAAAAATATGTATTCAACAAATTAAATAAAAACAGAACTTCAAATAATAAAATTGAAAAATAAATCAAATCTTATATAAATAAAAAGATATTATTTTTTAATATTAAAAATCCTCTAAAAATGAAAAATAAAAAATACTACAACAACAAAAATATAACGTAGAAAAAAAAATTCATAACATAATATAATAAAATAAATTATAACTCATAAACATAATAACTATATATAGAAATATTTTAATATAAACATAACAAAAATAAAAATAAAAACAGAATTTCAAATAATTTCTTTAAATATTAAACATAT
>Ga0123342_1004805_pt1 | contig 20271 bp, 23 predicted proteins | sample Turbeawhitnodule_FD_89960 | JGI IMG/M metagenome (GOLD analysis project Ga0123342, IMG submission 89960) | Root nodule microbial communities of legume samples collected from Mexico - Turtle bean Mexico white nodule | ecosystem: Host-associated > Plants > Roots > Nodule | place: Mexico: Nepantla... | reverse complement strand
GGCTAATGCTTAGCAAGTTGTGCTTTAAGCCTTCTACATAAAGAACATCATGGATGATCAAGATATCTTTGTCTCCTATGGATCCTCTTCCAAGAATCCTTCCCTTGTTGTTGTCTCCATAGGGTTACATGCCCTTCTTGCTTAAAGGAGATGCTTAGAAACTTTGATTTATGCCCAGTCATGTGCTTTGAGCTTCCACTGTCTAGATACCATTGTTGCATGCTCTCCTTCAAGGTTTCCTATAAAGTAGATTTTCAAGTACAAAGATTTGGTCCCCTTATGAATGTGGGTCCATTGGGTTTACATTCATCATTTGAAGCTTTACAACATTTGGGAATCCACTTCATAAAACCTCTAGGAACTGCATATTTCCTAATTTTACAGAATCTGACAGAATGACCTCTTTTCATGCAATAAAAACATGTAACAATCGGTTGTTTCGACATATGTGGATTACAACCTAATCCTGCTTTTCCAAAACCACAATTTTGAGATGCCAAGACATTCTCAAAGATGGATTGACCTTTTGAAAGCTTATCCACAGTTTTAACAAGATAATGAATTTTCTTTTCAAGATTTTCACAATTTTCACATATAAGAGTGTCACACTTGCAAGAAGAGTTTTTGTAAACGATTTCAAGGTTTTCAAAATCTGTTTTTGAATTTTCCAATTCTTCTTCCATTGTTTTGACTCTGTTTTCAAGTCAGTTGTTCATTCCCTTTAATCGGTTGTTCAATAGGGCCAATCAGTTAGCTTCTTCGTGTGTTTCTTGAAAATCTTGAAGCAATTGACTGTAATTTTCAGCATTTGAAGAATTAGAGGAACTTACACTGCTTGAATCATCTTCCTTTTTGGCCATGAAGCAGAGGTTGAGGCTTTTTCGACCCTTTTCCTTCTTTCTTGATTTCTTGTCTTTAATTCCTTTGATTCAGTGATGTTTCCATGAATAGCTTTGAGTGTGTCCCACATTTCTTTGGCAGATTTGCATTCTGATATCCTGGAAAATTCATTAGAATCCAGTTCAGAAGCTACTATGTTTCGAGCAATACAATCAAGCTTGGCCATCTTACATTCTTCATTGGTCCATTGGGACTAAGGTTTTTTAATAAAAGATCCATTCTTTTTAAGCTTTGGAATGAAAGGGCCATTTTTGATTGAATCCCAAATTCCTTGATCAATGGATTCAACAAAAATTTTCATTCTAGCCTCCCAATACTTATAATTCAAACCACAGAATAAAGGTGGTTTGTTGATTGAAGCACCTTCCTCAAAAGATAGTTTTCCAGCCATTGAAAAAGATTTTCGGATCAAACTTTAGTATTTTTTAAGTACCAAGCTCTTGATGCCAATTATTAAAATGTATGACTTTAAACTAGAGGGGAGTGAATGGTTTAAAGGGGGTTTTCGCAAACTTTTTAAGATAGAATGAAATTCTTTGCAAGAAACCAGATTTAGAAATTCAGTTTGCCAAGAACAAAGCTCAAAACAGAAAAACAATCAGTTGTTTCACATAAACAATCGGTTGTTTATACCAATAATATAACAAGAACTGAAATTAAAGAGTTTAAGGAAGAGAGAATTGCACAAACATTTTATACTGGTTCGCTGTTAACCCAAGAGCTACATCCAGTTTCCCAGAAACCACTAGGGAATCCACTAGGTAATCAAATACATATTACATACACACACCACCAAAGAAGTGACCTTGATCCCCTCAAGACACGCACTTCCTTTGGCTCAGCACATACACCACCAAGAATGTTGATCTTGACAACCTCAAGAGCACACAACCCTTCTTGGCTTTACAACACCAGAATGTACACAAATCACAGAACGAATTACATTGTTACAGAATCAACTAAAATCAATACAGAGTAATCCTATTCCACTTCTCTTTTGAATAACCAAAGCTCAAGGTGAAACTCAAAATGCTTCAAAACTCTTTGAAAAACTCAAATCTATTTTTCTTTCTTGTTGTTTGTTATAAAATATTAACAAACTATTTATAGTATTCAAATCTTGGTCAAAGCATTTAAAGCATGAGCGTATTCAGTTATGAAATCAATTAAAGCTCCTTTAACAAACAAAATTGTTTTCTGTTAGGATTCCAAACAAACAATCGGTTGAAATAGCGAATCAATCGATTGTTTGGGTTTGACAGCAAGTCAACCATCCAAAACAGTTTTCAAACTTTTTCAAAAACACCAAAGTATAAAACAATCGGTTGTTTCGACAAAACAACAGGTTGTTTTTCATTTAGTTTGAAAAACACTTTAATCTTAAAAGATTTGAAAACACTTAAGCTTAGATTCAACAAAGTGTGGATTACAAATATAATCTACCCCAGATCCTATTCTAAAGCACCTCAGCAACAACAAGCACCTCCAGCCTTCCATCAAACGCTTAGGATTTGGATTCTTCAAAGCTTGAACACACTTGATTCAATAATAAGGTCACAAGGGGAAGAGGCACTGGGCGGGTGCTCCTTATAAGATGGGACGCGATCATCCGAGCTCGAAGTTGCAAGAACTACAACATCGACTTTCCTCTTCCTCTTGAAGATGAGGCCTGAGCAGGTGTGCTCCTCTTCATAGGCAGCGACCTCAACTACCCCCTTCTGCCTTTGATCTACGAGGGCTGGTGCAGAAGGTCCTGGGGCAGAGGTGGCAGGGGCAGAGGCCTCGGCAGTAGAAGGGCGAAGAGCGGCCTTGAGTTGGAGGGCTACAGTAGCAAACTGCCTCCTCTTCTCAGCATTGAGCACCATACCTGCATGAGAAGACAATAACTCATAAGAGTCTAAACCAGCAAAGCACACAAGTAAAGGGAAACGTAAACAGAAACAGAGGCAAACAAGTACCAATATAGCCCTTAAGGGCCTTAGGGTTGAACTCGAGTTTGAGTAGCTCAACCGTGCTAAACGGTGCTTAGAGACCGGAGAGGAGATCGCACACCTCCCATTCCTGTGGAGGTAGGTCCTCGAGGCATCTGGGCTTCTCGAGCTTAGGTTTCTCTGCCCAGTAGAGGGGAAACCCGTCCAAGAGGGTGGGGTCCTTCCTGTTACACTGAACCTTGAAGAATTGCCCCTTGAAGCCTTTGTATGACTGCTGAAAGAGCGTCAACAGAACCCTCCCAGCAACTCCGTTGAAGCTTACCCATAACTTCTTGCCTGGGCTCTTAGCTTCGAAGAAGTAGAGGAACATGTCCACTAACGGCGTATGGCCAAGGCAATGGCACAGGATCGCGAAAGCCCTAACGAACGCCCAACTTTTTGGGTGTAGTTGGGCGGGGGCGACGTTGACTTCCGTAAGGAGGGCTCGCTCGAAGGGCGTGAAGGGAAGGCGCAGGAAAAGCCTTCGAAAGACAGTTGAGTAAATGAAGCAGAAGGGTCCCTCGGGGTCCGATGATTCGTTAGAGCATACGGGTTCACCTACCCTACAGGGCAGGACCCTCACGAATTTATCGTGATCCTTCCCGAAGACGCGGGACTTATGACAGTCTTATTTCTTCCTATAGGTTGCTATGCTCGCGAGAGAGGTAAAGCTGGAAGTTTCCTCTAAAAGGTTGTTAGGTGCCCAGCGATACAAGGATTTGTACTCAAGGGGAGAAGGGTTTGATTAATGGGCCACATAAGATGGGCCCCATAAATAATACGAGTTAACACCTAGACATCAGAAAGACCTAAGTCATAAGAGGATTCATGCATGTGGTGTGTATAGCACGCTTAGGTCTAGCACAAGTAAATAATCCTTGGAGGCGCTAAGGCCCATTAGGGTTAGGGTTTCCAAGGATAGACTGCATGCATGGCACGTGAATACTTAGAGCACCCATAGAACGGAAGAAATGGCCCCGCAACGCTGGTACATGAGTTAGTACCCTAACGACCATATTGTTCTAGATTTTGCACTCCAAAAGAGGCAAGTCTTGTGTCGCGACTGCACTAAGCTTGAGCAACGCGTCATATAGGATGCCTCACCAGTAACCCTAATTCCACTAAATGAAAGTTCCACGTGGGAGAGGGAGTTGACCTAGTTACAACCTATATAAAGGGTGGTAAGAACCCTAGAAAGGTACGTCATTTCTAAGGCTGAAACTGTTTAACATACTTTACTGTTTCTTAGCCCAGTACTGACTTGATCTTTGGAGTGCAATCAACAGGTAGGACCCTCTCTATTTCAACGGAGCCACTCTCAACCACCCTAGGAGAGAGTAGAAACCACCAAGAAATAGGAGGAGCCACCAACTTCCTTTGAAGTCAACGGTAGCTGAGTCAACCGGCGAGAACAATTTACATGTTGAAGAGTCAAGGGAATAATCCAATCACTAGCATTTTAAGCTTGAGAAACTTTGGTCACCAGAGAACTTCTAGCACCATCAGGGACCCCTGCAATGATTGATAAACAGGTAGAAGAACACCATTTATCATTCCATAAATTATTATCATTATCTGTACCAACAGTCCAAGAGGTATGCTCAAGAATAATATCATAAAATTGTTTAATCTCAGTTCAAAGAGGAGTTATAAGCCAAGCTAAGCTGATATTTAGATTTAAAAACTCTGGCTTTTAGGAGAAGAGACCAAGACTTATTATTTATATGCAACATTCCAAGTAAGTTTGAGAAGATATGCATTATTTTCATGCCGCAGATTGTTAATCTTCAACCTTCTATTCTTAAAAGGAGAGCAAATCTTAGTCCAGTTAACCATAAAGATGCTTTCTCTTATCCATATCATTTACGTTGTGTTTGTTTCTCCTAATGGACTATTCATGTGGATTGATATGTGAGTGTCATTCTTGTTTGCCGCATTGTGAAAGTACGAACATAAAAAAGTGTTGATGTTCACAAATGGATTCCTCACTAAAGTATGAAGAAAGAAGAACGTGTGAACAAAAGATGAAGCAAGCTTGGCAGAGTGATTCTAAGCATTGCAATCGAGCTGTAATAGGTGTATTCCTCGTAACTTCTGTTTTTCATTAGAATGAGGAATTTATTAGTAACAACTTGTTAAAGAAGTTGATAAAGAAGTTTAATGGGAGAAACGACTGCCATATACGACAAGAAAGTAAGGAAAATTAAACTATTTTAAGAAAGAAAAAGAACAAAATAAGAGGGACCCACAGATTGCAGGTTGGCAGACAAAGAAAAATCAAAAGAAGGGAAAACCATCGGAGAAAACCAGTGAACTTGCCAAGCTCAATTATGCATGGCACATTGTAAATTGTCCAAACTCTTTAAACCCGAAAGATTTTATAACATAGACTTGTTTTGGCTTTCAATAAAAATAATTGCACAATTCATTCAAACTGTCAAAAACAGATTAATCAATTTTTACAATAATTATTTTAAAATTACAGTAGGGATTAAATTCTAATAAAAACATTAAAACTTTTGGTTAAAACAACTTTTGTCACCTCTTGAGAGCATGCATTAATTCACATCCGTGTTTTCTGCATAAACTGACAATTATATGCCCTCTTTATATACGAAAAGTTGACTAAGCCAATTGTTTCATGCTGTCACCAACTACTACTTTGAGTTTTCTACAAGAACAGTGGTCACGAGTCTTCGATTCTTGTATATTTTTCAGCAATGTTTATCTCCTCTTATAATATCTCTTAAAAACTAAAATCATATATGTATATTTTATAACATTACTTTCATTGAATAATACAAATGGACCACCACTATGGAGCTGAGTATGTCTTAATCACCACACAGATAGTTTAGTCACTATTTTAATATACATATATCTTTCAGCAAACACCCGTTATTGTGTAACAACGTGTGAGATTTTTCTCATTCAATTCCTCACCAAACCAATTAAAGTTTTGGTCTGCGTTCACTTTTGGAAACTTTTGCCCACCACTTTATCAAGTCATTATATACACTGACAATATATGATCCTCAAGCTTCTGAATCACTTCCCAAAAGCTCTAAGGTTTAGTAATATTGTTTACTCATCAAATCAGCAAGAGTAAGAATGAGGGTGAGTTACCCTCGTTTCTTCTTATTCCTTCTGCTCCTTGCTGTCTTTTGCTTTGCCTCCTTTGCTTCTGGAGCCACTCTGCCCCAAGATGAAGGTATGTAAATAGCTTGCGCCATATTTAGTAAAATCCACTATGCACAATGAATCTTTTAGTTTGTATCTGTATCAATAGGAAGTTCATATTTATCCTTCAAATCAAAATGAAGTCTATTGTATGAATAAATTGATGGTTTTGAAATTTCTATTGTAGTAAGTGAAAAGCAAAAAGGAAAAAACACCTAAAATTATCTATTGAATTATTGTTTAGTTCTAATAATGGGCATGACTCCACATAACAAATTGTCATAAGATGAGAGATGATGAAAGTTGTTGATGATTTTGTTATGACAGTGAAAGCTCTGGAAGATATAGCTAAGATACTTGGGAAGAAGGACTGGGATTTCAGCGTGGATCCATGCAGTAAAGAACGAAATTGGACATCTGCAGTACAAGTAAAAGGGAGTGAAAATGAAGTAAGATGCAATTGCGACTACAACAATGGCACCGTTTGTCATGTCACCAACATGTAAATCTCACTCATTCTCTATGTTCTTCATAGGTATTCAAGGTTATGATAGGGTAATTAAGATCAAGAAAGCTTAGTTAAGTATGTGGTATTCATTACATTACATTTTAGAAATAGCAAAAAGATATTTTAAAACTTTTTTTTTCTCACTTACAAGTTTTGTTTAATAATAAAATAAAATTAAGGTATTTAATTAAAATATAAATTAAATTATCTAATAAAAAACAATAAAACAATGGTGAAATAGTTCATGTATAAGATAAAATGATTCTCATCCTTAAAAATATAAATACACTCTGGCTTCAATGATTTCGAGAAAAGTCAACAGAGTGGTTTTTATTTTAATATTTTCTCTGTTCCTTAATCCTTTTCCCATGTTTCACTTTTAATTATGAGCATTTTGACAAAAGAAAATGTTCATTTTTTACATTTTAAATTTGAAGATAACATAATTTTTTTAATTACATATTTTATTTAATTAATGTGTGAGAAAAATAGATAATATAATTACACATAAATAAGATAATTGAAAGCCATAATAAATAATTCACTTAAAATTATATTAAAAAGAAAAAAAAAATATAACTATGTAGAATTACATCTTCTCAATGTTATTATTATAATTAAAGTTTTTTTTTTATATTAATAAAATTAAAGATTTAATTAGAAAAAAATATATCATGTAAATAATATAGGGAGTAGATAAAAAAATGTGATTTATAGATTTAGAGAGATAACATCAAATTTAGTTAATCATGTTTTGAACATATGTGGAAAAGATTTCTGCATAAAGACTCCCTAAAATTCATCAGAAACCAAATCTAGGATGAAAGAATTAAACTCAGTTAAATGCTGCAGTTTTGAAGTGATTTCTAAACCTAGCCAATTTATCCAAGACAGTACCATGTGCTATAGATGTAGTAAACACAAATAAAAATATCCACATGAATGGGCTCAGTCAACTTTGAGGTGCTCATTGATTCTGCAATAGACACTGTACTGCTTCATGACAAAGTAAATGACTCATCAATCTTTCACATTTGACTTTTGAAAACCCCACCATCTTTATTCTCTAACATGTTTGTATTTTTCGCAACTTGTCTGTGACATGTGAATTGTCTACCAAGTTGTCTACCAAGTTGTATTTTCCTACCTTACCATTGCATTTGAAACACTGTGAAAGCTTTCTTAGTTTCCTTTTTATTATAAAGATCATGTTCAATGTGCACGCAACAAACAGATTATTATTGCTACCTAGGCAGTTCTAGCTAGGGTTTTAAAATAAACTTAACTATTATTTTAGTTTATGCATAGTACTATTACAATTTATAGTTTTTAATGTATAAATTATATTTTAGATTTAAGTTGTGATATAAGATTAATTTTATGCATTATAAAGAAACATTTCAATTCAAAAAATGGAATCAAAATATATAATAAAGGGGATAACTAAAGCGATTAAGAAGATTGACCATTTCGTTGATAAATAAATGTGTAGAATTTTGAAAGCACAAAATCTCCCAGGCACCCTCCCACAAGATCTGTTCAGATTGCCTTACCTACAAGAAATGTACGTAATTCTTAACTTTTCTCACATTCAATCGCAGATGAAGAATTTGCTTTATTTCTTCAGTTGCCAACATCTATGAATTGTTTTGCATGACGATACATTGTTTGTTGCAGTGACCTTACTCGCAATTACCTGAACGGTACAATTCCTAAAGAATGGGGCTCCACGAAACTTCTCAACATGTATGATTTTCTGTCATTTTTTATTGAGCTTTAAAATTATCAATTTATATAATACATGACCCTCACATAAGGATAATATAGCATAAACATAAATCTAGCACAAAGACTTTTAAATGTTGCATTTAAGGTGGGTTTTGGTTATTGAGATGAAACTCCAACTTTAACCTGAGAGAAATATCAATAGCACTTAAGAGAATTATACCTATGTTTTGTTCTATGTTAAGTTGCATCTTTTTTGTTACCTATACATTGCAACAAGAATCTATAATGGCAACATGTTTCTTAATCATAACAGTTCCCTCCTTGGAAATCGATTAACGGGCTCAATACCAAAAGAGATAGCAAACATATCCACTCTTCAAAGTTTGTGAGTTTCTCTTATCAAAGAACATTTTTCCATTTCATACACATGAAATTATTATGTAATAATTAATTTTAAGAGTCATGTGATGGAACTGTACTTTATCTTGAGATGGGCAGTGTCGTGGAGGCCAATCAACTATCTGGAGATCTTCCTCCTGAGCTTGGGGATCTACCCCAAATTCAAAGACTGTAAGCACTTCAATTTATTTGTCATTTACATGTCCCTATGTTCATATCCTTTGGCAAGTGGAAGTAGTAAGAATTTCCTTTGCAATAAAGGCCAATATTTGAAATCTAGTTGATTTCCATGGCTTAAATTCATAATGTTTGTTCTGATTATTTATATACAGGCTACTTTCCTCCAACAATTTTACAGGAGAGTTACCTGAAACATTGGCCAAGATCACTACATTGCAGGATATGTAAGCTTAAATTTTTTATTATACTATTCAATGATGACTAATTTAAAAAATTGTTTTTGAACTAAAAGTAACCATTCCTCACTTTCTTCCCTTTCACTGTGCAGTCGAATTGGGGACAATCAGTTTTCTGGGAAGATACCTGATTTTATTCAAAGTTTGACAAGTCTCCAAAAGCTGTATGAACACTCCTTCATTTTTATTTTACCAGTATGCTTTATGTTTCTATTGATTGAATCAGTTTGTGTTATTTCCTGAAGTTATTAATGATTACTATGCTTTGACAGAGTTATTCAAGGGAGTGGATTAAATGGGCCTATTCCTTCTGGAATTTCACTTCTGAAAAACTTAACTGACTTGTATGTATGAATTTATTTATTAAGCAAAGTTTAAAAATCAATAATAGTTTTAATTAGCTGTGTTTACTTAACTATTTTTCTAATGTGATGATATGCAGGAGAATTAGTGATCTGAATGGATCTGAACATTCACCTTTTCCACAACTTAATAACATGACGTTAAAATATCTGTGAGTTTAAATCTTTAGCTCTTTTATGGAATAAAATTCAAACAAGTCAAGCAAGAGGTACTAATAACAGAATGCTATCCATTTGTTGTTTCCCAGGATTTTGAGGAATTGCAACATTAATGGAACTCTACCAATATATCTTGGTTCAATGACAACCTTGAAAAACTTGTAAGTACATGTTTTTCCACTTTGTTTGATTGCAATTACTCTTTACAATATTTTCTTTGATATTGTTTAGTTTATTTTGCAACTTCTATATCCTTTTTAGTTCAGAATTACACTGCTTTGATCATATGTTTCACTTTATCCTATTAAGTTGCAGAAATTCTTTGCTATGACCATTTTCTTCTACTGCTTTCAAACTCATTCTTAATATGTTTTCCTTTTCAGAGACCTCAGCTTTAACAAATTGACTGGACCAATTCCGAGTAACTATGATGCCCTAAGAAAAGTCGATTACATGTAAGAAACTTATCATACATATACCTCAGCTTTAACTATTTTTAATTTTATGTTTATTATATAAATATTTTTTTTTAAGTATTTATCATTAGTATTGTTGTTTTAAGATATGATTTTGTTATTGAGAGGTGATGGTTTATTTATGTTCTTGATGATCAGCTCAACCCAATCATGATTGAGTTAGGAGTTATTAAATATAGAAAAGATTAATTCAATTAGATTTATTTGGATGACATTGAAATGTTAAACAAATTTTAAAACACCCATACATGTAAAAATGTTTATAGTTTGATCATATCTTGATGTAGGATTTTCAAGTAAGGATGACAACTTATTTTGTTTAATGTTGGATCATAAATAGACCATAGGTTTTGTATATTAATCCCTTCACATTTTTCTAACGTAGATATTTAACTGGAAATCTTCTCAATGGACCAGTACCTGCATGGACAGAGAAAGCTGATAATGTGTAAGTTCTCTTTCAAATGCTACATAAAGGAATCTTTTTGGAACTTTTACTGCCTTGTAGTCTGATTGTGCATCTTGTTTATTGGATTATTGGTTTTAATATTCTTAGGTTTCTTTTGAACATTCCACATATTTCTTTAGGTTGGTATACTAATATTAAAAGTCTAATTCAAATTTTATAACTTGTATGCAGAGATATTTCATATAACAACTTCAGCATCACAAGCCAAGGGAGTAGTACATGTCAAAATGGAAATGTGTAAGAATCCTTGTAGTTATGAGCATTTTTGTTTGCAAATTTAAGAATGTAAGTCATAGTGTTCTGTTATATGTCACAGGAACTTGTTTTCTAGCTCCACAACGCATAATGACTCGTATGTTTACTATTTTCATTACATTTATATAGTTTTTTCAATTTATTATCTTCGGAATCTTATATGACCATGATGAAATTAAGCTAATGCATTTCGCCCCTTCGACCATTTTCTCAGAGGAACAGTTGCTTGCTTGGGAAGCAATGTCTGTCAAAAAAGTAAGTTTCTTCAAAGAAAATCTTTTACAAAAGTTTATCTGAATCCTTTACGAAGTAAGGGAAACCAAAACTACCATGCTTATAAACAAATTATTGTTTTGGTACTCTAGAAGTTAGTAATGTGAAATCACTTAACATTTCATAATAGTACAAACAACAGATTTAGGTTTTCTTTGGTGTCAATTTTGAAGTATTCTGTTACAGGACAAAACTAGTTTGGCAGTTACACTGTTATGTTTTTCTGTTGGTAGGAAGCTATATATATAGATACCTATATAAAGCTTTTATGAGAAGGAAAATATATAGAAAAAACTTCAATTGTAATTCCTCAATTCTTCATTCTTCCATTGTAATTCCCCTAGTTTCCTACATTAAAGTGACCTTAAGCTCCTAGAATTAACTACATCATATTCTTATTACAAAACTATTTCAATACCTAATTTTCTTAATTTCATCATTGCTAACCTTGTTATGTTTGTCATAGGCTCATACTCCCTTCATATAAATTGTGGTGGAAAGATGGTAACAGAGGGCAGAAGCACATATGATGATGATTTAGATAATGGAGGTCCAGCTAGATTTCACCGAAGTGGAACAAAAAATTGGGCATTTGTCACTACTGGTAACTTCATGGATAATGATGCTGGCGACTACTCTATCTCGCAAAATAAATCATCGCTTTCTATGCACAATGCTGACCTCTACATGGATGCACGAGTTTCTCCCACTTCTCTAACGTATTATGGATTTTGCTTGGGAAAAGGAAACTACACAGTTCATCTACATTTTGCAGACATCATGTTTACTAATGATCAAACATTTAACAGCTTAGGAAGACGAGTATTTGACATCTATATTCAGGTATAGATATGTATATGGTCATCACTTCTTTTACTCTTCTCATAAAGATTTTTCATGTTGAAAATGAACATGATCTAGATTTTATTAGGAACATAGGTGAATTGTTTTAATCCGTGCAATTGAAATATCTTAACAATTGTATATTTTCCAGTTTAGACTCTCTACGGAAACTTCATTAATCAAATCAATTACTATTTGCTACAATATTTTAAAACAGTAAGAAGATTGAAATATTTAAGGCTTGTATTCATCATGAAGCATTAAGATTTGAATTAAATGTTGCAGGGAGAGCTAGTGCAGAAAGACTTCAATATTGTAGAAGAAGCGGGAGGAATTGATAAAGCAATCATAAAAAACTTCACTGCTGTTGTGAGTAGTAATACCTTGGAGATACGTTTGTATTGGGCTGGAAAAGGGACAACTAGTCTCCCATTTAGATCAGTATATGGTCCTCTTATATCAGCTATATCTGTGGAACCTAGTGAGTTGCTATTTGCTGTATAAGTTTATTATTATCATGCTACGTGGTCTTGATATTATCATCTAATGTAGATGTCTCTTGTATAATAATCAAACAGACTTTACACCACCCTCAGAAAATGGAAGTAGCATATCTGTAGGAGCTGTGGTTGGAATTGTGGTTGCAGGAGTAATTGTTATCATCCTTGTACTTGGCATTCTTTGGTGGAAAGGATGTCTAGGAAAGAAAAGTTCTTTAGAAAGAGGTAATTACAAAGGAATTACTTTTATTATCATGATTATCAATCAAACATTTTGGTAAAACACAGATTTATAAAATGTGAAAAAATGGAATTTGTGCAGGCTCTTAAAGTTTGAGTGTGTGCCTTGATTAGTGTATCTTGTTATTGGACCTTTTAGACTAGTGACTTTCTTGCTAAGTACAAAGTAGCAGGCTTGCACTAAACAGAGTGCAAACATGATAATTAGTCATTGTAAGGTGTCTCTGATATTTCTTCTACCTCAATTAACAGAGCTAAAGGGTTTAGACCTGCGAACTGGTGTGTTTCCTTTAAGAGAAATCAAAGTAGCGACAAACAACTTTGATGTTGCAAATAAGATTGGAGAAGGAGGATTTGGTCCTGTGTACAAGGTATTTTGTCTATAATATAATAAATTGTCTATATGACCACACATTTATAATTTTACACTTTCCATTGTTTAAAAATAATGTTTTACTCTGCAATAACTATGTATCATTCATGATAACAGGGAAGTCTATCAGATGGAACACTGATAGCAGTGAAGCAACTTTCTTCTAAATCAAAACAAGGAAATCGTGAGTTTTTAAATGAGATAGGCATGATTTCTGCTTTGCAACATCCTTATCTTGTTAAACTTTATGGATGTTGTGTGGAGGGAGATCAACTATTACTGGTATATGAATATATGGAAAACAATAGCCTTGCTCGTGCTTTATTTGGTAATTCTTCCAACATAGTCAACTTTGGTTAATATTTAAGTGATATTTTTTGACTTATGCCCATTACAATATGGAATGTCCTCTGATTTCTATAATTTTACCAATAAAGGACCTGAAGAACACCAAATAAGATTGGATTGGCCAACAAGATACAAGATTTGTATTGGTATTGCTAGAGGTTTGGCATACCTCCATGAAGAATCAAGATTAAAGGTTGTTCATAGAGACATTAAGACCACTAATGTGTTGCTTGATAAAGATCTCAATCCAAAGATATCTGACTTTGGTTTGGCCAAACTGGATGAGGAAGAAAATACACATATTAGCACTCGCATAGCTGGAACATAGTAAGTTATATCTTTTGTGTAGGTTTTTATTGGGAATATTTTTTATGCATATGATTGGAGTCTAAAGAAACAAAAGTACAGGGGTTGGAGAGGATTTACCTAATCAAATTCAAATTTTCGAACAATCTAGCTTAATTTATGGGCTGCAAATATGATGTATGAACAAGCCGATTAAATGAAAAATTTAGTATCTAATACAATCTAACATAACATGTACCTGGTAGGAATAGACTTGGGTTGTTTTTGTTGTAGTAAAAATAATTAATGAAGATTATGCAGGTTTCTAAAGTTTATAATGACACTTTTTTTATTATTATACAGTGGATATATGGCTCCAGAATATGCCATGCATGGTTATTTGACTGATAAAGCAGATGTCTATAGTTTTGGAATTGTTGTCTTAGAAATCATAAATGGAAGGAACAATACCATTCACCGTCCTAAAGAACAATCATTCTCCATTCTTGAATGGGTAAGTATATTCTCAGTTCATGTTAACTGTCTTTGTCTTTGAGAATATTAACCAACTGCTTGTAAGATTTAATTTAGAAATAATATTGTTGGGTTTCTATTACTGGGATTTTAGATAGCATTCTTCAAGCTATAACGATGATCAAATATATAAAAAAAAAGTGAGGTATTAACCATACACTTCTTTTGACTCACTTTTCTTAGGTCAAAATTCTTGCTTTTGAGTACCTTTGCCCTTTTAGCTTCTTGTTATACAAATTTGTCCATTGTTTAAAATTATATATATATATATATATATATATATATATATATATATATATATATATCCCAACAAGAAGCCCATATAAACTTTGAACTCAATTATAAATTTGTTATAAAAGTTTACCTAGGAATCAAAACTATAATATTGTATTTTCCAGGCACATCTGCTGAAAGAGAATGGAGATCTAATGGACCTAGTTGATAGAAGATTGGGTTCAAACTTCAACAAAGAGGAGGTGTTAGTGTTGATAAAAGTGGCTCTCTTATGCACTAATGTTACTACAACAGTTAGGCCAAGCATGTCATCAGTGGTAAGCATTCTAGAAGGAAGAACATTTGTTGAGGAAGTGTTTTCAGAGGCAAGTGATGTGGAAGAGAAGAAGTTAGAGAAAATGAGACAATACTACCAAGAGTTGAGTATCTCAAAGGATGAGCCATGGACTTCCTCATCTACTTCTGCAGCAGATCTTTATCCTTTAACCCTGGATTCTTCTTACTTGCAGAAGAGAGGCTAGAGACTTCGGAATCAAATTGGATTAATTTGTATAAATAATTTTGTTGTAATATAAACATTTTATTTCTTCCTTGTTATTGCGTTCGGGTAACTCTTCCCTCTTGATTGTAACATTTTTAATTTGTAATTGTAATATTGTTTTGATGGCATTGAAGTGTTTGGTACCATTTTTTCCTAATAATGTTTTTTTCCTTCGTAAAATCATATAAACCCGATTTCAACCGTGAATAATCTCATTATATTGACTGATAGTTTTTTTTATTTCTATTGTACTTTAAATTCTATAGATTAAGCAAACAATTTACTATTAAAAGGAAATCCTGTAGACAATCTATCATAGACGTAGATCATCTAGCTTAGTTTCTAGCTTTGAGTGATCAACTTGCATAGAGTCTCTTAAATCTTTCTTAGAATTTGTATATACTCTCTTTATCCAGTTTTCGTATCCCATATATTTCCTTGTGAATCGCAGTCACTCTGGATGCAAAAAAAGAATTTTTCTAGGAACATCATCTTTAAACTCTCCCAACTAGTGACTCATTCAAGTGGAAGGTAGTACTGTTAGTCTTTTGTTATATCTTGCAAGGAGAATGAAAATGCCTTCAACTTTATATGTTCCTCTGAGACTTTAGAAGCTCTTAGGGTAGTGCAGATGATAATTCCATCAAATTTTGTGAGAGTCTTCACCTGCAAGACTATGAAACTTTGGCAAAAGATGGATTAAATTGGATTTTTTTTACACTGCACATCTAAAGCAGGATATTGAATACATAAAGTCTAAATGTTCATATTAGGTGCAATGCAACTAGCTCTCTTAGAATTCTTTCAGCCATGATATCATTTTCAGAATCAGGTTGAATAGAAATAAGTGATGAAAATCAATTAGATGCTCTATTGCTAGAGCGTCAGAAATATTAAGCAGACTAGACTGTCTAACTACCTATGTATGTTCAAACTTCTGGATCAAATGAATGTAATTCACCTGGATTTCTTCTAATGCACCAGGTAAACACATATCTACAAACAAACTACACGACTATACTTTAATATATTGTTGTGTTTTTTTCTTAATACATGAATAATAAGAATAGTCCATAGAACATGCCCTTAAAATATTAAGGAAAATTTTAGGAATTTACATATAAGGGTTCTTGTATGTAAGCCTTCTATGTAAATTTCTAAAATTTTCTTTAGTATTTTAAGGGCTCTTAAAAAGCTATACTTGCGAGCGAACGATACAAGTCTTCCCTGGGAGTGATGAGAAAAGGAAGGGAAGCAAGGAGGTCACGACGTCGACCACAAAAGACATAAACCAGCGGCTAATACAAAAACCTTTTTCTTCTCAAATTTCTCACATGGGTTTGGTGAGCTGGACATGCTCAAGGTGTTCCAGAGGTGGGCAAGGGTGAAAGAAGTGTTTATTTCACGAAGGTTAAATAAGTGAGGGAGGAGATTCGGGTTTGTGAGGTGGGAAATGTCGAACGACTAGAGAAGGAACTTGATCAAATTTATATAGGAAACATGAAGCTTCATGTAAATATCCCGAGGTACCAGAGAACTGAGCTAAAACCTGGAAGGGAGCAGGGGAGGGAAGGCAAGAATCAACACTTGGCGTTACCAAGAGAGCCTACGAATCAGGGGGTGGAGGGTTCGGTGGTCAGTGGGAGGATGAGAAGGAAGGAGGTCTGGATGGAAAAAAAGGGAATAAGTCTTTTGTTGATATAGTCAAGGGAGGTTCTCAACATCAATGCAAGGGACCAGTAATTACGACACACCAACAGACCCTACCATGGATGATAAATAACACTATTGTCCAGTTCAATGCAGAGTTGGACTACGACCAATTGGAAGAGGAGTTCGTGAAAGGAGGTATGGACATGGTCAAGTTGAGATATATGGGTGATAGATTGGCCATGCTCACGCCAAAAGAAGGGGAAAGCATGGAGGCACTATGGAGTGGTTCGAAAGCGTCTTTGATAATATTAAACTGTGGTATGAGAATCATGTAGCGGGCCATAAAATTTTATGGATTAGATGCTATGGGTTGCCTTTCTCTTTGTGGAATGAGGATTGTTTTTCCAAAGTGGTAGGGGAAATAGCAACTTTGGTGTCCATTGATAAATCCACGTTGTTATGGGAAAACCTGGAATACGCCTGACTCCAAGTCAGGATCCTGAAAAATTGCAATGCAAGGCTGGCAAAAGGCATGAGGATTAATAATCAAATCTTCATCACTTTCATCGAAGAGGAAACCCCAAGCGCTAAAGGAAATATGTGCAAGTGTAGTTATAATGGTTTTGGCTCTTCTGATAGTGTATCATCGCTGGAGACATACGTAGAAGAAACAGAGTTGTCGGTTAACAGCCGTGAGGAGGAGGTGGGGCAGAGCGACGAAGGGGTTAGACGGTCAAAGGGGGAGGAGAACGAAGGAGATGACGGGGAAGGAGGAGACCAGGCTACGCAAACGACAAAAAAATTAGGTTTTGAGGAGTCTCCAACAAAGGGTATACTAAGTCAGATTAAAGTTGGCGAGAGTTTCACTAATAAGGGAATGAAGGTCCAGAAGGTTTTAGAAGAGATTATTTTCGTCAACCCATCTGGTTGCGTTGTCGATAATGTGGAAGGAAATAGTTGAACTAAACATGAGGAGCTGGCTAAGCTAGTGGTGGATGTTGAGCATAGTAATTCTCTTTGCACACCCAAATCTGGTTTGGGCCAATAAGGCAAGCAGACGGCCCAATGGGCAAGACTCAAGGCCAGCTCATGTGGAAGTGGGTGTAGGAGGTATTCTGCACGAGTGTGAGAAGTTAACATGTGATGTGCTTCTGAGAAACCAAATTGAAGGTTTGGTACTGTAGGAGCTAGAAGAAGGAAGCAAGGTTGTAGAAAGGCTGGGGGAAACTGGAGATGAGGTCGTGATAGGGGGAAGCAAGAACAAATCTTCACCTCGCAGATGTAAGAAGAAAGGGTTGTGGGAATTGGGAGTGCCAAGCACCCACCCTAGGCGTTCGACGAGAATAAGTGTGAGGTCAACTCGGGTAAGGAATTCTCCCTCTTGCACAACCAGAATCCTTACAACAACAATCTCTGATGGGGATATTTACAACTGTAATGCTCGTTTTTTTGAATTGGAAGTTGTGGAGGAACTAGTTATGTTAAGGGAGGTAGTAAACATATGGGTATTGCTTATAGAGGGGTTGAAGCAGAGGTGGTTAAGGAATATCAAAGTATGGAAGCGAGAGACACGAAGTGTAAGCAAAGATTTGAGTAGGGCAATAAACCTAGTTTTTTATGTTGATAATCAATTTGAATATAAGAGGTTTGGGGGGAGGTACCAAAGCCAGATATTTGAGAGAAGTTATCGCGAGTGAGGGAGCAAAATTTATCTACATTCAAGAAACAAAATCCATGGTCTTTTCAGATGCCAAATGCTTTGCATTATGGGGGGGCAATAATATTGGGTGGATACACAATGAAGGGGAAAATGGAGGAGGTAGTCTATTGTCCATGTGGAAGAAAGAAGTGTTTGGTTATGAAAGTCATGTTATGGGGAAGGGATTCATTGCTATTTCCGGACAACACTTAAGACTTTCTCATAGATGTGTTATAGTTAATGTTTATGCTGCTTGCGCCTTGAGAGAAAAGGAGAGGCTTTGGGAGGAGTTGACTAATAATAAAGCGGTACCACAGGATCCGATTTTGTGCTTATGTGGGGGTTTTAATTCTGTAAGAACTAGAAGTGAGAGGAAAGGTGTTAGCAATTGAGATGACCACTTTAGGGAGATCTCCGGGTTCAACAGCTTTGCTGAAACAAACTTGTTACTGGATTTGCCTTTAGTAGGGAAAAAATATACGTGGTTTAAGGAAAATGGTTCGGCAAAGAGCAAGTTGGATAGAGTTCTTGTCACTGAAAAGTGGTTACAAATATGGCCAATGTGCAAGCAGTATGTTCAGCGGAGGGAAGTTTCCGATCATTGTGCTTTAGTGGTGAAGTCGGTGGATAAGGACTGGGGCCTTAGGCCGTTTAGAACCATTGATACATGGCATATGGAAAGGGGTTTTAATGGGATGGTGAAGGAAATGTGTCAATCATACGTTGTACAGGGGAATGAAATAGCAAAGCTCAAAGACAAGCTGAAAATGCTAAAGGGTGATCTAAAGGTATGGAATAGAGATGTGTTAGGAAATTTACACACCAAAAAGAGGGACATCATGCAAGAAATTGAAAACCTGGATTGTCAAGATGTGTACGATGACCCGCTTGAAAGTGTAAGGTTGGAAAGACTGGAACTAATGAGTCGGTTAAGGGAAATTGATAGTAAAATTGATTCACTTATAAGTCTAAAGGCTAGAATGAACTGGCTTAAGTATGGGGACTCGTGTACCAAATTCTGTCATTCCTCTCTAAGATGGAAAAGGCTTAGAAATGAACTCAAGGGAGTTGAGGTTGGGGGCCAGTGGTGTGAGGAATCATGTACGGTTCGTTTAGAAGCGAAGAAGCTGTTTGAGAATAGATTTAAAGCAACAAAAGATCTGGGGGTGAGACTTGGTGCGGTAGAATTTAAAACACTAACCCTGGAGAAAAATTTGTCTCTCATGTCTGTGTTTATAGAGGAGGAAATCAAGGAACCGGTGTGGCAATGTGAAGGATCAAAGAGCCCGGGACCAGATTGGTTCAATTTCAGCTTTATAAAGAAAAGTTGGGACTATATAAATGACAAGTTTGTTATAGCCTTGGTTGCATTCCATGAAACATGCTCGAAGGGATTCAACGCATCATTTATAGCATTGGTACCAAAAGTAAGGGATCCTTCTTCTTTCTTTACCAGACAGTGTTCAAACGCGTCGGTCTGCGCCTTCCCTTTACAGCCTTCGAGAGGGAGCTGCTCACCGAAATCAACATAGCCCCTGCCCAACTACACCCTAACAGCTGGGCATTCATTAGGGCCTTTGAAATTCTGAACGGGTATCTGGGTCTTCTACCCTCGGTGGACGTCTTCCTTCATTTCTTTGAAGTGAAGAAACAAGGGAAAAGCATCTGGGTGAGCTTTTCTAGAGTCGCTGGCAGGATACTCCTCACCTTTTTCCAGAACTCGTACAAGGGGTGGAAGGGCAAATTCTTCAGGGTGTGTTGCACCAAACACGACCCTGGACGGCTTCCCCTTATATTGGGTGGAAGAACCAAGGCTGATTAAGCCCAAGTCTTTAGACGAACTACCCTCTGCTGATAGAGAGGTATGTGTGGCTTTAGCCGGCCTGGGAGTCGTCTTCAGCACCGTGAAACTCATAGCTTGCGAGT
>Ga0123342_1004804_pt1 | contig 20272 bp, 9 predicted proteins | sample Turbeawhitnodule_FD_89960 | JGI IMG/M metagenome (GOLD analysis project Ga0123342, IMG submission 89960) | Root nodule microbial communities of legume samples collected from Mexico - Turtle bean Mexico white nodule | ecosystem: Host-associated > Plants > Roots > Nodule | place: Mexico: Nepantla... | reverse complement strand
TAAGAATGATCCAAAGCTCTTTCAAATCTTGGAAAAACTGTTTTGATAAACTCTTTCTCTTACTCCAAGATTAGGAGCGTAAAACCACCTTTATATAGACCAACCAAGTGGTCAAAAGCATTTGATAAAGGAGCCAAGTTAGTTAGGATCATTTAAAACATATTAAAACCACTTAACAAAATTATGTTAAGGTTTTCAAAAAAACAATCGATTGTTTTGTCGAAACAATTGGTTGAATTGACTTGACAGCAAAGTCAAGCTTTTCAAAAACTACTAAGGTAAAACAACATGTTGTTTCAAAACACAACCGGTTGAAATTTCAATAACATTTTAGAAAACTCATATTTTCAAAAGGTTAAAGATTCAAATGAACTTGGATCATCTTAAGGAGTGAATTAACAAGTTCCAAACAACTAGACAACACACACACACCCAGGAGCAAGGTCTTCAAGCTTTCCTCTTGGATTTGGAGACATCAAAGCATCTTGTTCAACAACTCATTCTAACATAATGTTATGATATCAACTTTCAATGTGTTTTTCCACGTGCTTGTACTTCGAATAATTTTTCCTTCTGAATATCTTTGCTTTCGTACATCCTTGATGTTGTTGGATAATCATTTGCATGATTCATATTTGTCAGCTTCATCTCTTTCCTATTATACACTGAGAAAGGAAACTTATACTTCCAACTTTGTGCACATCTCAGAGTCCCCTTAATAATTTTTGGGAACAAAATGAGTAGCAATGAACAATATAATTTGTAACTAAATTGTGGGTATCACTGAAACAGTATTTTGAATATATGTGAATTATATTAAATTTCCATGCTTAGATATTTCTTAGTTAATTATGTTTTCATAAACTATCCAAATTTAACATTGAATTGGAATGTTGAAGCCTAATTAAATTTAACTCAGATATCATGTCATTAATTATATTTTGTAAAACCTTTAATATAGAAACTATTCAAACTTTGTTTTTGGAAAGCTTTTACAGTGATATACTTTAATCAATTTTTTTCTAAAACATTTATTTCTTAAATCTTAATTAAAAATAATGTTTTCTATAATTTAGAAATGTCAAATAAGATTTGTTAAACATAAATGCAGTTTCATAAAACATTCCAAGAATGTAAATGATTAAGCATGGACACTTCTTTGTTTATCGCATTCTATATGACGATTAAACGATGCTTGTATCATTTGATGTGTATAGTTTTCAGCGTGTTTTTTATGCTAAGTGTATGCACCTGTTTTGTTGTTGTTCAAGAGGTTTCGTCTAATGTGAGCTTTTAAAGTGTCCATCAATATTTGGTCGTGTGATATGATCATTCTAAGATCTATCATCTTATCCTTCATCTGATGTGTTCTCTCTTCGAGCATCATCTGATACATTCTTTCAAGTGTTTTGTCTTATTTGATGTTATTACATTTGATGCCCTTTTCTCCACATCGGTCTTTCTTTAATATGTTCTCTTCGATGCTTGTCTCTTCAACGTGTACATTGTTTCGTCTAACAACCTTTTCTCTTGTTGTATCATGTAGTGAGTGATGGTGTGTGCCTTCATTCTAAATTGTATCCTTGGATTTTTTAGAGGATTTGCGGAAGCTTGATGTATGGAATGGAACAAGGATGGCTCCAATAGAGCTAGGGATTCCTTAAAGGTGCATGAAGAATATGGAGAGTGATTGGTTGAGTCATATCACTTGGAGAGGTGAAGAAGAAGACCAAAGGTGTTTATCCTAAAGAGGTTTAGACAAGAGAGTGAGTAGGCTAACAACTTGGTAGCATAACACTCTAAAATTGATCTTATTAATTCATAAACCAAACACCTTAATTTATAGGAGAGAGGGATGAACATTTTGGAGCCAAAATTTAAAAATTCAATATAAAACTCTCCAATGAGAATGTGTCATGTGGACTCATGCTTTCCATGTTTAGCTCACACCTTCCATGCTAAATCCTATCCACTCCTAGGCCGCCATGTGGATGTCCATGTGCTCCATGCCACCAGGTAATTTTTGTCTAATATATCCCAGACGTTTTAAGGTTATATTAGGCTCAAAGAAGCTCAATTGTTACCATAACTAGTCACTTTTAACCCTGACTAGACCTATTTTACTATTGGCCCAAAACCTATGCTATTTGGCCCAAATATTTGGTCCAGTTATTTTATGCTACTAGGCCCAATACATGGACCATGAAATCCTAAACAAATTTATACAATTTATTTAAGCTAAAGCTTGACCCAAAAATAATGTTGACTAGTCAACCAAAACTTAGTCTTCTTGTGTTCTTCTGACCAAAGCTCTAGTTTATGTTTTGATGAGTAGGAGGTCTTCTTGGATATTTTTGTACATTCCTTCATCATAGAGTTGTCCTCTTGATTGGGCCTACAAAAATAAACCGAACCCCAATTAGACTCGTATTTGCAAATAAATTCATAAACAAGTCTAGGTCTTCATCCTCCTTATTATGTGGTTGTGTGTGACTGGGGGCTCTGACATCAGTGAGTCATAAGAGATAGACCGGAGCTAGAACTTGTTACCAGAGTCAACCGGCGACAAGTTCAACTGGCGAGAACAATAATCATTATAGTCTTAAAAAGTTTGAAAAACTATTAATTAAAAATATAAATACTTAATAAATTATTTCTTGTTTAAAATTTTAACCAAAACCTTATAATTTAATAACTTGGTTTATCATATTTCAGCTACCAACTACTAAATTTTAAACTTTCAGCTTCTCGTTAGTCTTGTTAGCGTTTTTAGATAACTCTCCCACTAATTTTGTCACACATAGTCATAAACTACAATATTGATTAAATTTAATACAAAAATATGTAATAATTTAGGTTTTGAGATTACCCAAGTCAAAACTTCAATAATAATATATAATCAGAATTAATATCTTATTTTATATTATATATATAATTCATATATTATCTAAATAATTTCATTGACAAAGAAATATTAAAAAAATCAAAAAATAATATTTATACTCTAATAAAAAAGGTTTAATTAAGTAATTTTATGTACTTTAGCGTTTTTAATTTTTTTTTCTATCCATTGTGTAATTTTCAATTTTTTCATATTTTGGCTTTGTTGGCTTAGTTCATTAAAAATGTTAAAAGATAATCACACTAACGTGCACATGTATCGCATTAGTACAACGTCATGTCAATGGCATCATGTCAGCAAAAAAGTTACACTATTAAAATGACGATAATTTTAATTGGGTGGGAGTTTGAATAGCAATTTTCAAACTTTTTGCCAACTATATGTGTTGGCCCATAATGGTGAGTCACTTCTTATTATGGGTCAAGGCTTTTGCTTTGTGTGCTATCATAATTACTAACAGCACCTCCATTTAGAGAGAAAAAACTAAAATATCTTCCATCACTGTGTCGTGTTACAGTATCGTCATTGTCACCTCTGCACCTCAAACTACAACTTTGTTCTCCATCACTGGTGCACTCTTTAAGATGAAGAAGAAGAGAGAAACAGAGTTGTTCCAAAAAATTCAATCAGTAATGTATTATGGAAAGCTTATTCCAAAATGTATTTTATATATTATAAAAAGTTTGTTTTCAAAAAACTTGTTTTAAAAAGTTCAGTCCAAAAAAACATCTCATATGTTCTGAAAAGTTTGTTCTAAACATATTTTATATGTTCTGAAAATCTTGTTTCAGAAATCATGTTCTTGAAATTCCAAAAACTTTTTCCTAAATGTTTTTTAAACCAGTAATCCGAAAGTCGCCTTTTTGTAAGAGATAAAATATCATTAAAAAATTTTGGAGGTGCATTCAAAAATTATGAGAGTGCAAGAAGAAAAAGTCATGGATCAATTCATAAAGTTGAACTTTTACGAATTTGGCCCACAAAATTGGGTTGCCAATTTTTGTGGACTGTTTCTTCCTGCACCTCCATAGGTTCTTCTGCCACCCCATACAAAATGTGAAAATACATTTTTATCCTTCTTGTGTAATTCGGACACGTATTTGAAAAAAGACTTCAGAATTATATAATTTGGAAGCTAAAAAAGACTTCCAGATTATATAATCCGAAAACTAATCATGCATCTGAAAAAAGACTTTCGGATTATATAATCTAGAATCTAATTACGAATTTGAAAAAATACTTCTAAATTATCTGAAATATTATAGAGGAGTATTTTTGGAAATATGAAAATTTTGTGGAGGTGAGAGAAGAATATATAGAGGTGCAGGAAGAAACTATCTTTTTTTTTGTCACCGACTGTGTTTTGTGTGATTTCAACTGAGTGGAGTTATAAAAGTGTAAATTGTCTTTAAGGGTAAAAAGGATATGAAGTATCCAACATATGAAACATGAATGAACTCGGTTGATTCTCAAACATTTTTCTTTGATTTAAAAAATGTAACCATGAATGCAAAAATCAAAAGCAAACAAATGACATGTCTATCAAACATGAAGAGAATCAAATTGAAAGTTAAGACATAAATTCATGTTAGCAAATGGTGTATAAGATGAAGGGAGGAGGGACCACAAGAATGAGAAGCATAGGCATAATTAAATGCATCACATGTTTGTCTAAAGTTGCATAATGAGTCACAACTACCACACCCACCACCCTCTAGCCACCATCACCTCCACCTCCTCCTCTTTTATCTTTCTCTCTTTTGTTCCCCATCAAGCAAAATGTATCATTCACAATCACCCCTTCCTCTTTCCCTTTTCATCTATATATTCATGCCTCTTGCTCATCATCATGGACCCACTTCTTCTTATGATCCTACCTTTCCATTAAATGAGATTATGTTACCAATTATTTTGCCACCAACACCAAATTAACTTATTCTCAACCTTTTCACCATTCTCCTTTTTTCCCTTTTATCCATGAATTGCGCCTTTTGTTTCTCTTTTCATCACTCCAATGCATATCTATATTGTGCTTCTAATATTTACAAAAGAATGAAATTGTTTTTGTACACTCTTTAAGAAACATCTTATAATGTGCACAAGGATAATCTCTCTCAATAGCTATTAGTAAATTTGGCATGGCTAAATTTAAGTATTTCATGATTATAGTGCACTAATAATTCTCTCGTGGGAAGGCATCCATGTAACCAAAATTATTAAACTAATCGAGTGTTATACTTTGTATTTAAATTTGAATAAAAAATCAATGCACTATAGTAACTAATCAAAACTAAACAAACAAAAAATAATATAACATAAATAGTAATATGTGAAATAAGTATTAATATTAATCAATTCTGATATTGTATCGTTGAATTATAAGATTAAGTATTGAATAATCATAAGGTTGTGACCCTCATATGAAATTCAAAGAACTACTTACATGAATTTAATAGTAAAAAAAATACAATAACTATAACTAAGTAGGAGATGCACTCTATTTAGCAAGGCTTCACTTCAACGAAATAAATTTCACAATCGCGTAATTCTTTATCGTGCAAAAACTCATAATTCCTATAAAAAATTATACATAGATATTTTAGAACTTATAAATAAAATATGAAGTGATATTTCAGGGATACACAAAAGGAATGGCTAGGACATAGTAACTTTTTCACCAAAGACCTTTTGATTATAAAAGATACAAATTAGTTTGCAAAGTCGCTTGAGAAAAAAAAAACTAGATTAATGAGAAACCAAACTTTTTGCCAAGTTTTTTATGAACAACTTTGTGGAGTTAGCATCACCTATTCAATACTTTCTTTTCAGTGCTTGTTAGGTAAAAGTGAAATATAATTTCCTCCATTCTACTAGCGTACTAAATTCAAGGTTTTAGAGGGAAAATGATCATTTTAGAAAATTAATTATGTATTAAATGTTTTTCTAGCAACCTTAATAATTTTTTCACGCATTAAGAATATTTTTATTTAAATAAAAATAAGTGAGCAATTAATGTGAGCGATTAAAGTATATCAGAAAGTTATAATATAATGTATTAATTTCATTCCTTAGTTTATGTACGAAGATCTTAATCACATGCATATTTTGATTGTCCATCAATCAAAATTTTATATGAAACTTCAATCGGTAAACAACACTAACAATGTCTATGATGTTGTATATTTGTTTTATCCAAAAGGTAGTTAACCATGTAACGTGGGGAATAACGAGTAAAAGAGTTTTGGTTTAACTCATCATTGTTTGTGAGTTCTAAAGTTACGGGAGAATCCAACCATATTAAATAGAGAGAAAAAAAACTTCATTCTTCATACTAATTTTGTTTAATTCAAATATAACTATTTTAATCTGTTATGGGATAATATGTAAGTATCATGAAAATTATTTTTATTTAGAAGTGGTATAATTGAAATGGAGCATAAATATTTTTATTAAAATGAAAATTTTATAAATAGAAAAAGATAGTTATTTAAGCTTCATTTTAAAAGAATTACCGTCTCTCTAAAATTTTTTTTTCTTTGTCGTCTCTCTAAAAATATGACAAATTGATTCATCCTTTTAAAGAGGACCTGTCATAGGAATCCTAATGAAGAATGAAACAAGTTTATTCTATCAATTCTTCCTTAGAGTAAATTCCTCTCCACTCCTTTTTCTTGATTCAATTTTGACAAATTTTCTATGCTTAAGGGAAAGTGTGTTGCATGTAATATTTTTAGAGTTATGATGAGTCTTTGCTAGTTCAAGATCACAAGGGTATATTCAGATAATTGATCAGGATTTTATGTGTATATGATTAACTTTCTTGTAGATCTTGTGGAGTTGGCTTTGTAGTTTAGGTTGAGCTAGTTAAATAGGTAAGGGAAGCTAGTTTTTATTTCAATAGTACTTTAGGTTAGATGATCTAGATATGAAGGTGACATATATTGTATTGTATTTTTGTAGATTTATGTGTTGATTTATTTGAGCTTGAAATGAACTTGTTGGTTTTGGAATGATTTTTGAATTGTTGTGTGCTTTTATCAGTTTTATGTTAGAATATTGGATAAGAACAATGGAAGTACTTTATTCAATGATATGTAGAAAATAAATTGAAAACACAACTTGAACTACATTGAATCCATGTTATGTTATGTAGAAAACAGTGTATTGTTATATTTGACTAATATATTGTATTTGAATATTATTATAATATAATGGTTGATGAATTTCAATTTATTAGCATTTGAATTGAGTTTGACATATATGTATAAATGAAAATTTATGATGGTTTGGTTGTTAGACTTGTGATGTGTTGTGAACATAGTTATTTCTAGGGGAGAATACTATATGGAGATGTTTAGGTTATTTATGAATTTTTTGACTCTAGAGGAGATGATCCTGACTCCACTAATATTGGAATCACATAGAGGGAAACATTAGGTGGTGAAAGTCGAAGGAGGTTCCTATGACCTAGTATGCAGTGTGAAAAATAATTGTGTTTGGTAAGTCATAATGAATTTACCTTGTCATATGAGTGAACTACTATTATGTAACTCTATTGTGGTGACAACTTTGTGAATGTAGTATGACAAGTACATATCTCTGAGTCTAATTCAACACTGAGTCTTCCACAAGTAGAGTCAAGTAGGTGTGATGTTGATTTCTTTGAGTTATGACATGAGAGATAGCCAGTTAGGCTGAAATTTAGACACTTTTGGTTTTGATAATTGAAATTGTATTCAACAAAGTATATGGATGAGGTGTGATTGAAATGTGTGTATATGATGAAGTTTATACATATATAAGTGTTTATTTTAAAATTCTAGCTTATTATGTTTTGTAGTTTGTGTTTTATTTATCAACTATAATGATTATGTGTTACACGAAAGTAAATGATATTGCAAAAGAACAACATCACCATAGATAGGTTAAGGAGCTAGAAAATGATTTTATCATTTTTTTTGTATATTTTTCTTTTCTTAACATGTATTTATGGTATATATGTAATTTGATTTCCTACAAAATAATGGAAGTTTATTTTGAAATTTTTTATAACAATAAATGTAATTATAAGTGTAATGAGTATCATGAATGAATGTTAGATGATATACCTATAACAAAGCATGTTAAATAATCCAACTATATTAACCAGAAACAAATATTATTCTCAGTAGCAATTTTGTTGTTCCGAAATATACTCTCTTTTTTCTCCAAATAGGTAAAATGGTATTTTTTAAAAATCTGTATATTTTTAAAGACTAAATTGGTATTTTCTTACATATTCAATGATCAAATTGATCATTTATAAAAAAAATTAAAATTATATTCTCTTACCTTTTTTATCAAGTTTCATAACTCAAAAGAAAGTATCAATTAAAAAAATTGCAGAATGAATGAAGGTATCTTGTTTGTGCAATGTTAAAGATGCACTCACCCACCAACCATCATCATCACCATCATGTAATATATTTAGTCCGGTTTTCAAATGCAATTCAATTGGTAATTTTTAAACATTCCATTGTCAATCATTGATACCACAGTGGACCCTCTTTCTCTCTCTTGACCAATCAAGCTTGTGTTTTAAAGGATAACCATCACAATGAGTCTCTCTATTCCCTTCTTTCACCTTTAACACTTAATAACTGATCATAGCCCAAATGGTAGCCAGCAAATTTTGTTTTCTCTACTTTCATCACTCTCCATCTTTGCTCTCAAATGAAGCAACCAAATTTCCTTTATGCTTGTCACCATTTCATTCTCTTTTCAGCATTTTGGGCTAAAACTTCCCTTCTTTTTTTCTCAGATAAACACAACCATTACAGGTCACCGTTCCAGTTCTAACCAAACTTTTATGTTCATGTTTATCACTATTCTAAGCAACTTTTTTTTTAAACTTTATTTACTTTTCTTTGTCACTGTTCCAAAGAGGATAAATGATCATTTATGGTAATATACAGTAACAAGGTGGGTCCAGTTGGTGAATAAGGACAAAAGTTAGTGTTATAGTTGGGTGCTGCAGATTTGAAACACCATTAACTATCTAATTCAGATAACATTAAATGCATCTTTTAATGCAGGTTTTTTTTAATAAAGACAGCTATTCAAACTAGTCAAGGAAATGGAAAATAATTTAAGCCCTTTTAATGCCTAAATTTTCACTCGGAATAAAAGGTGTGGGAACATGTTAACTTGTTGGATTAATAGTTTTTAAGGTTTTGTTTCTTTTTTAATATGAAAATAGTGGGATGGTATTACAAGCAAAGAGAAAAGTATTAAGCTTAGTATAGATAAAAAAAAACATATAATGATTATAATATTAAAGATGACAATTAGATATTAATTGGTATTTAATTAGATATAAATTTATTTATTAATAACTTTTTTTAATTTATGAAATAATATCTTATTTAATAAATATAACAACTAATTATTTTATTTTTAAAATTATATTTTATTTAATAATGTGAAATTTGATTTAGCTGTACTTACTATTTAAAAAATGTCCATTAGGTATTTGTAAAAAATTAGTTTCAAATTTTATATATATATATATATATATTTATATTTATATCAATAGATTTTTTATATTTTACCCTTTTTCTATTTTTAAATAAGAGTATTCGAAAATATTTCTTTGAAATATAAATTCAAATAAAATTTTGACATTAATGTGTAATTCAAATATTGTATTAAAAATATTAGAGAAAATAATTTAGTCTTTTAAAATAATTTTAAATAAGTTACACAACAAAATATAAATTTGAAAAAGTATTTTTAAAAATAATTTCAATTTCATAGTTTGAATGAAAAATATAAATATATAAATTAAATTATAAACATTTTTAACTATTCATTATTTTATTAATAACTATCACTTAATTTTTTTTAAAATATTCAAATAAAAATTTATCAGTACGGTTCATACCACCGAGACCCTGACTTGGCACTCGGTCTAAACTGATCAACATGACCAAAATCATTATGTTTAAATATGATTAAGGAGACTAATCAGCGATCAAGCACTAGGTAATGCACTCCTAATCCGGCCCAATAACAAAGGGTCATGATAGTAATATAAATAGGCACATATTTCAAGAATCAAGTATGTCATCACCTAGTATTAATAGCACCAAGGATTGAATACCAAATACTCACTTGAGCATCGGATTACCTTTTGCAGGTACCATCCGATCCCGGAACGAGCGAGGAGGAGAAGTTGAAGAGCGAGAAGGTGAGAGTTCAGCTAAGAGGAAGGAGCGAGGTGTAGACCAATCGAAGGAGTGTTTGAAACATTCTCTTGGTTCCAACCCCGTTCGAGAACAATTGGTACGGTCCGTACGATCGAGACCTTGACTTGGCACTCGGTTTAAACCGACCGACATGACCAAAACCATTATGTCTAAATAGGATTAACGAGACTAATCGGCGATCAAGCACTAGGTAATGCACTCCTAATCCGACCCAATAAAAAAGGGCCATGATAGTGATATAAATAGGCACATATTCCAAGAATCAAGTATGTCATCACCTAGTATTAATAGCACCGAGGATCGAATATACCGAATACTCACTTGAGCGTCGGAGTACCTTTTGCAGGTACCACCCGATCTAAGAGCAAATGAGGAGGAAAAGTGGAAGAGCGAGAAGGTGAGAGTTCAACTAAGAGGAAGGCACGAGGTGTAGACCGACCGAATGAGTGTTCGAATCGTTCTCTTGGTTCCAACCCCGTTCGAGAATAATTGGTACGGTCTGTACAATCGAGACCTTGACTTGGCACTCGGTCTAAACCGACCGACAAGACCAAAACCATTACGTCTAAATAGGATTAACGACACTAATCAACGATCAAACACTAGGTAATGCACTCCTAATCTGATGTGAGTTGATTTTAGATTGTTCCATTTTAGAGGTGACACTTTACTTATGATTGAGATTTTAACAAGTATATGGTGAGACTAGGGAAGATCCTCACTGGACATGAACTTAACCAAGTGGTTAAGTAAGTGTGAAGGTTCACTTCCCAAGGCAAAGAGGAAAATCAAGATAAGGTGATAGTGATGATGCATTGCAAAAATTGAAAGATATGAAAGGAAACAATTAAGATGGCCATGACTGAAAGCTAAATCGAAAAACAACACAAGAACACAAAGGAAAACCGAATTATAACAAGCATAGGAACACAAGAATAAAGTGGCGTAATGGAAATGAAGGAAAAGGATGGAAGAAGAAACCTTATGGTGTTAATTGAGAAGGAACACGCCACTTGGAGTATGGTTTCCTCCAAGATGAGTGTAGAGGGCCGCCACTTGAGAGCTCTCAACTCACTCAAGATAACACCTAATGCTTAGAGCAAACTAGCCTCATACAATTTGTGCAGAGTTTTCCTTCTTCTATAAAATTCAACATGAAAATACAAGGAGTAAGGTACCCTATTTATAGGAATGGGTGCCTTGGTGGGCAAGAAGGGCAAGGGTAGGGTGGTAAATGTGTGAGGGGTTGCCTTTAGGGTTTGACTAAGTCAAAATCGCACCCTAAGCTTGTCCTTCTAGAAACTAGGTCAAATTTCCTTTCTAAAGGGTTAGGCATAAGCTAAAATGATAACTACACCCTCTATTGATGTGAGTTGATTTTAGATGATTATATTTATGGTGACACTTTTACTTAAGATTAGGATTTTAACAATTAATGGTGAGGACCTAAGGAAGATTCCCACTGTACACGAACTTAATCAAGTGGTTAAGTAAGTGTGAATGTTCACTTCACAAAGGCAAAGATGAAAAACAAGATATAGTGAGGATGAGATGCAATGGCGGAATAGAAATGGGCACAAGGTAAACATCAATGGTGGTCATGGCCTCCCAAATGATGCACCATACTCATAATAATGAGCCCAAAATCGAGAACAACAAATAAGAGAAAAAGAGACAAAAACATAAATGGAATGGAGAAATGGAAGAAAATGGAATGAAAAAACTTATGGTGGTGGGTGAGAAAATGTCACGCCACTTGGAGGGTGATGTTCTCTAAGATGAGTGTGTTGGCCGCCACTTGAGAGCTTCCCAAATCACTCAAGATAAGACCTCAAAACTAAGAGGACATAAGTCTCACTAAGAGTTAACACAATTTGTGCGGAGTTTCTTTACTTAATTCAAATTCAACTTGTAAACTACAATGAGGTAGACCTCCTATTTATAGGTGAAAGAGCCTTGAAGAACAAGCATTAAGGGTAGGATGGGAAACACTAAAAAAGGGGCAGTCTTAGGGTTTGACTAAGTCAAACCCGCATCCAAGGCTTGTCCTTCTAGAAACTAGGTCAAAATCCATTCCCAAAGGGCTAGGAACAAGCTAAAATGATAACTACAACCCCTATTATGCTAAAGGCACCTTATCTAGCCTATCTAGCCAAATTATTTACAACATATTCTATCTTTTAAGAAGACCAAAAGGAAGAACAGTTGTTGTTCCAGTTTATGCCCATCTCCTCTGGTGAGGTCCATGAGATCCTTGGTGAGGTCTTGAATTGTTCGCTGAGATGACGGCTCACCATGTGCCTTGTCTTTTGTTTCCTTAGTCATCTTTGTAGCTACTTGGTTTGTATCATATATTATGCTATAGGCACCTATTCTAGCCTATCTTGCTATTTTGGACCCTCGAAGTGAGCCAACTTATTTACATAACTTTTCTCTTGTGGAAAAGACTAAAAGGAATAACTTATGATAGGGGTTTATAGCTTCTTCTTCTTCTGTTGATTTTTTCTTGAGGTTTGGTGGGGCCTGACTTTGTATACATAGATGACTAACCTTTTTGTGTAGTGCTTGATGTGTCCTTAGTCATCTACTGGTTGCTTTGGTTTGTATTATAATTCGTCCCAATAACAAAAAGGTTCATGATAATCATATAAATTCCAAGAATCAGGTACGTCATCACCTAGTATTAATAACATTGAGTATCGAATACCAAATACTCACTTGAGCGTCGGAGTACCTTTTGCAGGTACCATCCAATCTTGGAGCGAGCGAGGAGGAAAAGTGGAAGAGCGAAAAGGTGAGAGATCAACTAAGAGGAAGGCGAGGTGTAGACTTACTGTAGGATTGTTCAAATTGTTCTCTTGGTTCCAACCCCATTCGAGAACAATTGGTACGATCTGTACGATCGAGACCCTGACTGGGCACTCGGTCTAAACCGACCGACATGACCAAAACCATTACGCCTAAACAGGATTAACGAGACCAATCAGCGATCAAGCACTAGGTAATGCACTCCTAATTCGTCCCAATAATAAAGGGCTCATGATAATCATATAAATAGGCACAAATTCCAAGAATCAGGTACGTCATCACCTAGCATTACTAGCATCGAGTGCCGAATATTGAATACTCACTTGAGCGTTGGAGTACCTTTTGCAGGTACCATCCGAGTCCGGAGCGAGCGAGGAGGACAAGTAGAAGAGCGAGAAGGTGAGAGTTCAACTAGGAGTGTTCGAATCATTCTCTTGGTTCTAACTTTGTTCGAGAACAATTGGCACCCATCGTGGGTTCGAGAGAATTAGCATGAAGAAGGAAGTAGATCGTGTTAACCAGAAGCATGGTGAACGAGAGGATGTCTGATGTTGAGAAGATGGCGCTTTTGATGTATCTGCAGAGAGAGATGGTTGAGATGAAGAGAAGAAACGAGGAGACTAAAAGGAGGAATGAGGATGAGGTTTTGGCTCTTTGTTAGGAGAATGAAGAAATGAAGAGGAAGTTTGTGGAAGGGGGTCCTTCTGTCAAGTCGGCCAACCCCATCGCGAGGTCCTTTACCACCCCAGTGGCCCGAGAAGTGTTGAGGAGCTGAAGGATAAGATCCACACCCGGGAGGTCGACGGCGAGTCCTATCTGAATAGGTTGATCCCTACGACCGGTACCCTGGACTTGACCCGCTGACACCCATTCACCGACTCTATAATCGGAGTACCGCTACCGTCTAGGTGGAAAGGCTTTAACAGGAACCGTTATGACCCTAAAGAACATATGGACGTGTACACCATGCACATGAGCTTGTACACATTGGACAACGCAGTCCTGTGTCGAGTGTTCCCCACCTTGCTGAAAGGAGGAGCCTTGAGTTGGTGTCCAAGTTTGAAACACAGTTCGTTACCAGCCGACCACATCACCAAACTTCCATTGCCCTGATCAATATTCGCCAGGAAAAGGAAGAATCTCTAAGGACGTTCATGGATAGGTTCGGTAAGATAGCCCTGAACATCCAAAATTTGAGTCTAGACGTGGCCATGCATCACATGGTCACAACCCTACGGCCGGGATTGTTCACTGACAGCTTATGCATGGAGCCAGCCGCAAACCTGGATGAGCTTAAGCGGAGAGTCGCTAAGTTCATGCAATTGGAAGAGTTGAGGGAATTCAGGAATTAGGCCCGAGCCGAGACATGCGGTGATAAGGGGAAAGAGAAGGAGAAGGAGATTCAAAACCGACTAGTTATCGATCAAGGGGATAGGCACAGGGACAACCGGGGCCCCTGGTTCATAAGATACACCTCCTTAAGTGCTAACAAATTAAAAATTTTAGATGAGGCCTTGAGTGCCGATTTAATTCCACCACCGAGGAGGGTTGTAACCATCCCTTCTTCTTCCATAAGCTTCCTTCATCCCTTCCTCTTTTTACCTTCTTTTTACGTCACCTTTCCATTCCTCTTTATGTTATCATGTTTGTCTTTTAATTTTCAGTTTTTACTTGTCATTCTTCATCTTTTTGTTCCTTTATTTCCATAATCAATCACCATCATCATCTTCACCATATTTTTGTTTTTCTTTTTGCCCATTGAACCTTCACACTTACTTAACCACTTGGTTAAGTTCGTGTCCAGTGGGAATCTTCTTTGGATTCTTCACCATACTTGTTAATCCAAAAATTATAAACAAAATAGTAACCTATAAATATGTGCAATCCTAAAATCAACTCACATCACCAAGCCCTGAGTCCTGTGTCATATTCATGTTCATCCTTCTAGAAGGTTGGGTTGGCTTAGTAGGTCCTCTATCATTCAGGGTTTCAATAAGACCTCGCATGGAAGGAGTCTAAGGTTAGGCTAACTAAGAAACTATCCTAGAGAAAACTCAAGAAAAAGTGTTTATAGCCAAACTTGGGCAGCATAACTCTTCTCATTCAAGATGAATTTTACATGAGTTTAGCACCTTTATTTATAGTGTTTTCTTCATCCCAAAAGAGAGTCAAAATAAAAAATAAACCCTAGATTTAGAAGAGCAAATAAAAGTGTGTCATGTGTCTAGCCACACCTTTCTTGCCTCTCTCATGCTTTCCTTGCGCCTTTTTTATGGTTCAACCCCGTTGGTGTGCCTCTTTGTTCTTAGACCGGCCTAGTGTTTCCTTTGGGCAAATGGAAGCCCAATTGAAACCTTAGGTAATTTTATAACCCTAAACCCAATCCATCATAAGTCAAAATACAAGACCAAATAGTTTACTCAGTCCAAATACATGACCCAATTTATTTAACAACGAAAAACTTAAATAAATCCTAGTATACTCTATACATTTATACAAACGAAAGTTTGGCCCAAAATGATAAGAGATTAACCCTGTTGAGTTCCACTCTTCATGTAGTCTGTTGTCTAATGCTCTAATTGTTTTTCTCTGGAATGAAGATCTTCTTGGATATATTATGTGCGTGTCTTCTTCCTAGATTTTTTCCTCTTTATTGGACCTACAAAAGATAGGCAAAAGGCCAATTAGGTCTATTTGCCCAATAAGTCCCTGAACAAGGCTTTTGCCTTCAATCTCCTTATTTTGTGGATATTGTGGCTGGATGAGTTTCCATCATTTTGTATCTTCTTGAACAATTTTATCATAGCTCATTAGATGACATGCTTATCTATCCTGTATTCAAGAGGTGCATGTGGAATACTTGAAGGAAATGATAGGATTCTTAATAAAATATAGAATATGTGGGAACTTTGATTGCTGAATATGAAACTAATGGATCCAATCAAAAGAGAGGACATGCTTCCATTGAATGTCCCAAAAATGTCATGGATACCAGATTTATTTGAATCTAGTTGTCTATTACAAAATATTGATGTAAGGGTTTTCCAAGATAGTAATGTTGTTGACACAACTGAACTATAATGATTGACCTTCTTACTTGGATGAATAAATTGGAGCAGAGTTTTCTAGAGTTAAAGTATAGATTGGCTAGTTTACCAATAATGGTAAATTTTGACACACATAAATGTTTTGAGTATATATCACATCATAGATTGGGTTGTGTTTGGATATATAAAAATAGGGTAGTAGATTATGTCTAAAGGAAACCAAAAGTGATGCCACATTTGACTAGATAAACTACTTTCTCCCTAACTTTTCTAAAAAAACATTAGTTTTACTACTCAATTGGAATCCTTTTATAAGGTGTCATTGACACTAACCTTGCTCAAGCACAAAATCAAATAAAAATCTATTTTTAGGTAACCATAGTATTTTCTCTAGAAATAAGTGTGTATATATATATATATATATATATATATATATTTTGTATACTGCTTATCTAGCTCTCACAATTGACTTTTATCTTAAAATGTTTCATGAAACAACTAACTCTAACTTGCAACTCACTCTACATTCATTATGCAAATATTCATTCAATATCCTTCTAATTTGAAGATACCATTTTCTATTCAATACAAACTGAAAGAATGCAATTCACATAGAGTCAATTCATTTCGAAGATGATATCTAGGTTCTTCAAAATAAGCACCACAAATTCACTTCAAATTTATGTCCAACAACAACAAAATTAGATACCTTGTGTTTTATTTTATTTTCTTTTTGTTGTGTTATTCCTTCTTTTTTTTTCTTTTTTTCTGACTTTTCCAATATGGAGTCAATAATGTGAGGAGGTAAGCTAGAAATGAGGTACACCCCATACTTATTCAAAAATTAATCCTAAAAAGCAATTCCAAAGCCCTTTATCTTCCAAGGTAGGATCAAGCATAATTTTTCTATTTAAAGGCTTGCAATGTGGGTTAAAAACAACAAATGGTACATGGCTTAAGGGGTTAACAAATGGATTATCATGAAGGTTGGCTAAAATGGCTAAGTGATATAAATTTAACAAAGAATGTTTCAATCATATCAATGCATGCATGTAAAACAAAGTTTCAAAACAAAGAACCAAACTAAGTTTTAGAGTATGAGCAAACATGAATGAAAACACATTAAAAAGAGCATTAGATGGTCCACCAGAAGATCCATTAGAAGGTATATCTATAAGGCTCAAATCTTATCAGGAACAATCTTATCACAATAGACTCAACTTATAATTTCTCATAACCAATTTATTTATCAATTTTAAAGAAATCGAAAAAATAAAGATCAAGAAACCAAGATTTCAAAGAATTATGAACAATGCCAGCCATTAGACGATCCTAGAAAATTCATTTACTTTTATTTTAACTTAATCAAATGGAAACTCAAACAAATAAAAAAGGTAAAAACAAAAGACAAGAGGTATGATTCTCCTCCCCCACACTTAAACCACACATTGTCCTCAATGTAAAAGCAAGTGAATCAAAAATCAAGAGAAATAATGGAATGAAAATGGGAAGAAGAAAGACTCATTCATCAATCTTGAGGGTATTCAGGAATCTGAAAATAAGAGTCTTCAACCATCTCATCTAGTAGAGTAGGATTCTCATAAAAAGACTTAAAATAGTAACCATTGATTTTGAATGTCTTGTTGGAGGTCTGACTAATTAACCTACGTAAACGCAATTTATCAGGCATAAACTTCATTCTAGAACTAGTCTTGAAATTGTTTAGTCTTCTCTTTATAGAACTTAGAGTTTTCATATGCCTCTAAATGAAGTTTGTTCAATTCTTCCAGCTATAGTTTCCTTTACTCGATTGCTTGAGCATTATACATATTGTAGGCCTTTACTTCCCAATATGCTTTATCCTTAATCTCCATAGGTAGGTGAAAAGCCTTACCAAAAACAACTTTAAAGAGAGACATCCCAATAGGTGCTTTGTAAGTAGTCCTATGAGTTCAAAGAACATCATTTAGATGATGAATCTAGTCCTTTCTGCAATGCTTCACTAGGTTCTCGAATATTCACTTAATTGCTCAGTTAGAGATATCAATCTGGCCATTGGTTTGGGAATTATATGGTGTAGAAACTTTGTGCATCACCCCATACTTTTTCACCAAAGCATTTAGTGACCAGTTGCAAAAGTCATTACCTTGGTCACTCACAATGGCTCGAGGGACTCCAAACTTGCAAAAGATGTTAAACCTAACAAAATCCACAACATTATGCTCATCAGAGATCTCTATTACAACATAGATGTTAATACTTAATACACAAATCAAATAATAGTTCACATATCATTAATTTTAGTAAACATCATCATACAATATAACTTACTTAAATAAAAACACAAATTAATTAAATCTATAACTTAATAGTTATTTCACATTTAAAACAAACATTCATATAAATTGTCATTCACTAAAGAGACAACAAGAAAAAAAAATTGTTTAGCTTGAGCGAAAACATGGTTGAAAGCAAGGTTAAGTTGTAGGGCCATTTTTTCTTGAACGAAAATTGGCTCGCTTGAGCGAAAATACCAAAAAAGCAACCTCATCAACATAATCAAATCAGTTTTCAAAGATCTTTTCAAAAATATTCTAATAATACAACTTCTAAATATTTCAAAATGATTAATGTTACTAGATTAACTCCTCATCAAGAATGTTCAATTCAAAATATTCTAAAACCATTGTATATTAACCAACACTCAAATAATATTCAATTTCAAACTATTAAATAGTTTTCAAACAAAATAGCTTCCCTACAGAGAACTCAAAATATTGTGATCATGTCACCTTCACATCCAGATCATGTATCCTAAATAAGATTCTATAAAAAAAAGAAACATAAATAGTTTCCCTTATATGAAATTCCTTATTTTAAGGAAAAATCCACCTCAAGAAAGAGAATCACCCAAAATCAAGAGACTTGGAGTCTCAAAACGTGAATTATATACGGATTATTACATACAGATTTTTTCTGCAGGATTCGAACCCACTAAGTTCTTTCAGTAACCAAAGAAACTTTAATCACTACACCAAACAAATTCTTTAATATTATTATGATTTTTATTATACTTATTATTATTAATAATATGAATATAATATTAATAATAATAAGTATAAATTATATTAATAATAATAAGTATAATAAAAATCATAATATGACCAAACAATTTGTCTGGTCTAGTGGTTAATGCTCCTTTGGTCGCTGAAAGGATTTGAGTTCGAGTTTGGATTTTGACTATATGTCAATCCAATTTTTCTTGTAGTAGGAAGAAAATTAGAAAGAAAGGTATAGAGAGAGGAAAAGAAAGAAAAAACCAAGAAAAGAGAGAGACATGGGTGCATCTGAAGGCATTTACACATTCAATTAATTTCTTTCCTATTTTATGATATAAATTGAATAACTATAATTTTTTACTTATTTTTCTTCACTTTCTACACTTTTTTTTTCAATTCAAACCACTTTATATTTATTATTTTTTTTTTCACCCCTTCCAATACAAACAAAAATAGTAGTGTTATCATCTAATCTCACTTATATTGTTTATGTAAAATCTTATCATAATAGAACATTTAATATAAAAGCAAATCATTAAATAGAAGGTAAATTTAAAGATAAAAAATAATTAGTTACTATATTGACTAAATTAAATATTATTTTAGAAATTAAAAAATTATTAGTATCTTAAATAGTTTATATTATTAATAAAATTTATAAATTAGTTTTTAATTAGTTACCAAGGTTTTAGCTACCAACTACTTTATATTCTAAAATTTATAGTTAATTAGATACCAATTTAGAAACTAGTTTATAAATTTAGAAACTATTTTATATACCAATAATTTTATACTCTATAAAATAGTATCTAATTTAGTCAATATAGTAACTAATTATTTTTTATTTCTAAAATTGGTTTTTATTTAATGATTTTCTAGTAGTGATAATTGGATTACAATATAATAATATCGAAATGAAAAAATATTATATATCATCTTTAATGTAATTGTTTTTAAATTTTATTTAAAATTAAATAATGATGTTGTTTAATAAAGATTAAAATTGAAACAAATGAGATGACTTTATTTACATAAAGCATTATTACTTAAAAATATTGTACCGATTAGGTCATCGGGTGTGATGATGTGTCTAGCAAGTGACTATGTGGGGCGTGCTCAGCAGGACACGTGGACAAGAGAAAGATGAATGGTTCAGAAGTGAACATAGTCGCCGTTCGTGGAAGTGGCGCTCTGCAGTGTACATAGTCG
>Ga0123342_1004803_pt1 | contig 20272 bp, 14 predicted proteins | sample Turbeawhitnodule_FD_89960 | JGI IMG/M metagenome (GOLD analysis project Ga0123342, IMG submission 89960) | Root nodule microbial communities of legume samples collected from Mexico - Turtle bean Mexico white nodule | ecosystem: Host-associated > Plants > Roots > Nodule | place: Mexico: Nepantla... | reverse complement strand
TCCTTGGGTATTTTGGTCTGAAATTTTTACCAGACATTCGTCATTGTGTCTGTTGAGTTTTGGCTGAGATTTGAGCCCCAGACTCGTCCCACAAGATTCGCAATAAATTTTTTATTCATCACTTCTCGGGCTGAAAGGAAGGTTCGTTTGTGTGTGAAACTGTTTGATTTTTTCCTGGGTTAATACTTATCCGTTTGACCTGAAATATGTTGCGTTTTGTCCCAAATTCAATGGAGATTCTTACGTAGAATTTAAAAAAAAAAAAAAAAACCATTTTGAGTGAGTTTTTCAGAAATTTTTTGCAAACCAAGGCTATATCCTCTAGCAAATCTTGTGAAATTTTGCCCTACTTTCTGCAATTTTATTCTAGGTCCGTATGGCGCTGAAAATATTCACATAAGTACTTTCATATGTTGTTTTCACCCAGGTAAGGAGGCACCTCCATAAAAAATCACAGAAAGAAGATACAGGGAAGAAAAGCCAAGAGGTTTATTTTTCGGAAAACCGATTTTGTTCACTCTCGGTATGGGACTTACTGCGCCTTACTTCTTGGGTATTTTGGTCTGAAATTTTTACCAGACATTCCTCGTTGTGTCAATTGATTTTTGGCTAAGATTTGAACCCTTTTTTCGTCTCACAAGATTCGCAATAAATTTTTTATTCATCACTGCCAGTGTTGAAAGGAAAGTTTGTTTGTGTGTGAAACTGTTTAATTTTTTTCCTAGGTGAATACTCATCCGTTTGACCAGAAATTTGTCGCGTTTTTTCCCAAATTCAGTCGAGATTCTTTCCTGGAAATTAAGGAAAATACTATTTCGGGAGATTTTTTCAGAAATTTTGTCCAAACCAAGGCTATCCTCTAGCAAAACTTGTAAAATTTCGCCCTACTTTCTGCAATTTTATTCTGGGTCTGTATTGCGCTGAAAAAATTCACACAAGTAGTTTCATATGTTGTTTGCACCCAGTTAAGGAGGCTCGTCCATAAACAAATCATAGAAAGAAGATACGGGAAAGAAAAGCAGGACATTTTGTTTTCGGAAAACCGATTTTGTTCACTCTCGGTCTGGGACCTACTGCATCTTAATTCTTGGGTATTTTGGTTTTGGCTGAGATTTGAACCCCAAATTGTCCCACAAGATTTGCAATAAATTTTTTATTCATCACTATCTGGGCTGAAAGGAAGGTTCGTTTGTGTGTGAAACGGTTTGATTTTTTTTCTAGGTGAATACTCATCTGTTTGACATGAAATCTGTCGCGTTTTGTCCCAAATTTAGTTGAGATTCTTACGTGGAATTTCAGGAAAAAACTAATTCGGGAGAATTTTTCACAAATTTTGTGCAAATCAATGTTATCTTATACCAAAACCTGTGAAATTCCGCCCTACTTTCTGCAATTTTATTCTGGTTTCGTATTGCGGTGAAAAAATTCACACAAGTACTTTCATATGTTGTTTGCATCCAGCTAAGGAGGCACGTCCATAAACAAATCATAAAAATAAGATACGGGAAAGAAAAGCTAGGACGTTTTGTTTTCAGAAAATCGGTTTTGTTCACTCTCGGTTTGGGACTTACTACGTCTTAGTCCTTGGGTATTTTTGTTTGAAATTTTTACGAGACAGTCCTCATTGTTTCTATTGAGTTTTGGCTAAGATTTGAGCCCCAGATTCGTCCCACAAGATTCGTAATAAATTTTTTATTCTTCACAGTCCGGGCTGGGAGGAAGGTTCGTTTGTGTGAAACTGTTTGATTTTTTTCCTAGGTGAATACTCATCCCTTTGACATGAAATCTGTCGCGTTTCGTCCCAAATTCAGTCGAGATTCTTACGTGGAATTTCAGGAAAAAACTATTTTGGAAGAATTTTTTAAAAAATTTGTACAAATCAATGTCCTCTACCAAAACTTATGAAATTTCACCCTACTTTCTGCAATTTTATTCTGGGTCGTACTTTCCTTCAATCTCGTAAACAGAAGCAAGTTATTTCAATTAAATCTTGGCAAATGAATAATTAGTTATAGCTCTCAATCCTAACCAAAACCCTGAAATAAAATTAAAGTTTTTGGCAATGAAATTTGAATATAAGAATAGCCTGATAACACACTGCATGTCTAATGTCTTGAACTAGTTTTAGTAATACATACAATTCCAATCACAATGAAGAACTTTTTTTGTCCTAAAAGTAATTAATGTCGTGTAAGTAACTGGTAAACATGGAAATGTCCCATAATCACAAGAAAGCCACAATATTTGTGAGTCCTTCTGATTATGATCTTGCACACACTGCTTCTTCTGCTATGGTCTCAAGCAAAGGTTTCTTTGACCTGCTAATGGACAACCTGTGCATGAACTCGGGGCTAGAAAACTCTTCAATCCCGTCAAGCTTCAACTTGGCCTCCTCTGCTTCTTTCTCAGGAGCAACTCTCACTTTTGCAGTGACCCTTTTGGCAGTGAGCAACAGGGCACCCATGTCAGATGGTGTGACCACAGAGTTAAGCCTCTTCATGGGATGCATCACATAAACGTTGCCACACTCAAGCTCCTCATCCGCGTTCAGTGCACAAAACCTTCGTCCAATCTGTAGAGATCGAGTGTTCACCACAAAGAAGCTTGGCATCTCAAGCATCAGTTCTGCTGCTTTAACTCCTTCTTCAAACTTCTGAACCTCCCCACTTGGAAATACCACCTTTATGCCCCTCCAATGCCTGTTCCCTGCTGCTGATAGAGTGCAAGAAATGTAGTTCCCCATCTTCAACTTTGCTTATTTGCAAACACTGATAACAACGTAGCTATATGTATGTGTGTTTCTGAGGCTATGGATGAAATGAGATATAGCTAGTATTTGTGTGTATATATATACACACACACAAGAGAAGATGTGATATGAAGTAGTCAGTTAGAAATTTCAGATTCAAAGGAGGCAGTTGATTAAATACACACAAGGTTGACATTGTAAAAGAGTCCGCGTTAGGATGAAAAGTAGTGCCAAGAAGAAGCTTCTTTGGCATCTTCCTGTAGTCTGTGATAAGTGTTGTTTACTTATTCTTTTATATATTTAGAGATGAAGCTTATGATCTGTAGCCATGATAGTGTACGCGTGAAACCCAAATGCTATAATATTCCTTCTTCTCATTATTATTATTATCACTATTATGGTAATGTCACAGGTGGTGAGCATTATTTCTTCTCAACAGATCACAAATCCCATTATCTGTAGTGCCTTCAGCACAAAATAAGGAAGTGACTTTATTTATTATATTATATTACATATGTTTGGACGCAAAAAGTTTGATCAAAATGCATGTGAATTCACGGAATTGACAAATTGTAAAAAACTAGTTTCGAAGCTTTGCGTGACATTATTATTTGCGGTGACCGTGTCGGTTAGCTTGTGTTGACAAGTCATAAACAATATTCATCACATCATTCGTCTCTCACATTTCCAAAAACATAATCTCTTATTATTTATTGTCATACGTATGAAAAGAATTATATCGTGATTGCAATGAATAGGAAGCTTGGTGCTAACTTCTACGTTGTTTTTTAATTAGTAATTGGACATGTTTCTCCATCCAATACACGTCATTCCCTGTGAATTGCAGAAATCTATGAACTCATATTGATGATTACCTACACATGTTTCCTACATCATTGGGGTCATAAACTACTTTAGATTGGCTTCATTCTTTTTTTATTATTTTTCTCCGGGCTGTTGTGTTTGTGATGATGCCAAATCTCATTCTATAAGTATTAAATTATTTTGCTTAGTTTATCCTTGAGTTGATTCCGAGAGAGTTGTTGTTCTAAATCATTAAGTAGCTGGAAGGGAAAGTTGAGTAGAAGCAATCCATGCATATTTTCTATTCATAACAGTGTCAACTATTTCCTTACAATAAATTTTCCTCTTATTTAAGTATGTCTACATACCAAGTGTCTAAACAAGTTATGTTATAGCTAACTAGCTCCTTATCTAAAGGTTAGAGAACCCTTGATCATTTTTTGCTGCACTTGGTAACCGATGCACCAACTCTTTGCTTCAATACAAATACACGAGTTAAAGAATAAATCACATTACAAATAATGATCTAGTAATAGTTAGGGCAGCCAAGAACCAATTTAATCTAATATGCTCAAGTCTTCCTCTATTCTCATGACCATGGCTCTACTGGTTGCTTCCTTAGTAAGGGGTCTATTAATGAGCAAAACTTGCGTTGAAAATGTGATTGACACTTGATTTAAATCGCTTTAAAAGAAGAAGGATTGAAATTGAAAACACAAACAAGAACATGTCTGCTGTTGGGCAATTGTTTCGTTTATTCAAAAGTGTCAATTTGTTTGCTAGCTTTGAAGAAATAAAACTGAGAAACAATGAACTAAAGATATAAAACCATAACTTTATTATTTTGAAAGCTACGGTAATGTGTTCAACTACCGCTTTTGTGGGATAGGGAAGGAGCACCAGAACAAAGTAATACAGTCTAAAAGAAGTCATTTATGCTTTCCTCTACAGTGCAAAATTTTCAACCGAATCCCGTACCTCATCGCTGGATCAATATCGGAACATACATGTTTAAATCTTATGAGCTAGAGAGCAAAAGCCTTAAAAGCAAAGCAGAGCTCTCAGAGGGTTTCCTCCCTCAATAGACAGAATGTCCTTAAATTAGGCAACTTGAGCGACAGTCTCGGATGCATCTGTTTCTTGACTGAAAAATGTAGATGGTCAATAAAACTGTTAAATCAATCAAAAGTAAATTCAAATAAACTCTCAAGACATGAAAAACATGATGGGAATTTTATTCTCAATTGTTTGAGAGCATTGGATGGGTCAGTTAGGGATAGGATGATTTCAAAGCCTAAAAGGAACTTGACTGATCCTGAGTGAAGACAAAGTCATTTTAGGTAGGTGAGGTAAAAGAACACTTTCGGCTGTACACATTATCATATAAAATGGAGAAATTTAACACTTTCAATTAACTAAATATTCCAAATTACTAGACACGGATCAAAGTAATATAAGCTTAAATGCACTTTAATCCCAAATCCTGTAATTACAGCACGATGAAAACGAGCAAAATAGAATGTGTACAGTAATACGCCACTAACTAAACTACAACACTTAATACAATTTGGTTAAACCCTTAAAGGGCAATTGCAATGATTTTCGTTTCAGTGGCAGACAAATGGAATCTAGAATAAGATAGGAAAAGAGTATCCAAAAATGTGGTTTTACCTTGCAATTCCTTCCCCAACTTCCATTCTGAGAAAGTTCACAACCCTCACAGATGAACCCACCTCCTTGGATAGATTATCCAGCACCGCCTGCAAAGAAGAATGAGAGATACTAGAAAATCAATTACCAAACAAACAAACAAATTGGCTCGAAGATGGATGCTTCACAAAATGTACACAGCATTATATATGCACGCAATAATAGCAAATACACATCTAAAGAATATGCACTTTGTAATTCCACTAAATATATTTTTAACGCTAGTCAAATCAAAGGCACAATCTGGAAGCTTATCATGAAATTCTACATCTGGGTTGTGATCCTGGAAATAACAAAAAATGCTTAATGGCACTGGAAACAACAAAACACCTTCATTTGCTGATTAGTGTCTGGAAAACATACTAAGAAGGCCCACCTAGAGTTTGAAACTTTGAAAGCCTAACAACAGTTCTATATCATATTTGCTTGGAAGCAAATATAGGTTTCTCATTTCCTATTTATGATCATAAACGAAGAAGTGATGGAAACATCATTATTTAGAGATGATTTGGATTATTGGGGCATGAGGGCTATTTGTAAGTTCAAATTAAAAAAAAGTTTCAACCATGAAAGGAAATAGGATCCAATAATGTAATAATTAGTCTGGCATTTCCAAGAAAGACAACCAAACTATCACTATCAAGTGCACCTCTCTTTTTCCTTTTTCGATAGTGAAGAGATCATAATTGTCACTCTTCACCAAATTCTCAAGTTAAGGCAATCTACAACTTGATGCTGCAGGGGCTGTTTACAAATTTCTGAAATCTCTCATATCAAACATGGAACCAAATAATGAATGCATTTGCTGCCACCATAACCTTAAAGCATTGTAAACACCACAACCAATACTTACACTGACAACCACCACATGGGTATAGTTTTTATTTCTTTTCAATCAAAATAATGATATTGATAAAATAAATATAGCCATTATAACTCCACCGTGACATAAATCACAATTGAATCCATTTTGATTCACAGAAACACCACATACCTTCACATTCATAGTGTCATTCATAATAAACTTTTGGTCCATAAGTACAACATCCTCGAAATACTTGCGGAGTCGTCCTTCAACCATTTTCTCTATGGCCATCTGGGACTTACCAGAGGACTCTGCCTGAAATAATTAAACAATAGTAAGAGTTTAAATTTTTCGTTTGGTTTCTAAATATTGGTAAAGAAGTGCAACTTTAGCATGGATTAAGAAATTCAATAAAATATTGAGCAGATTACGATTGCTGAGCAAAGTTTTCTTCCAATTCTGAATTTTAATAGCTAGAAAAGATTTGGTTTATCAATCCAAGAGTAGAATCAGTCTGACTAGGCCAACCCTAAACTTTATTAATCCAGGCATATATGTATTTATAGAAGGAAAAGGGTGAGAGAGGAAAAGGACCATGTTTATGTACAAGAAGGTTATCATTCTTGTACAGGTGTAACTGGCCACATTTCATAAAGAAACTAGTTCAAATGTTCATTTTCCCAATTGAACCAAACCTTGCCAATTGAAATATAATTAAAACCTATTAAACTAAAAGCCAGATTAAACCTACAACACAACACCATCTTAAACAGTCCTTAGAAAGACACCTAGGGCAGTTGCCATTTGCCATCTGGTCTGTTGCATCTATGCAAGCATTGCAACTTTTCAAACCTATCCCCCCTGAAGGGAAAATAAACGTTCATTAAGGAAACAAGAAATTTAAATTAGCGCACAACAATTGATACAATATCTGAGAGGGTGTTAGCTAAATTTTCTGTTATGACAGCTTGCTATTTTTGTTGGTTAAGTTTGTTAGCCTCTTTGTAGTTCTACATGTACTTGATGTAAGTTCTCAATGAAGTAATACATCAATTTTTCTATTATTACAAGCAGTGGGCTCATTCATCTAAATTAAAATCATTAATTTAGATTTTACTGAAATAAACGACAAATTCCCAAATAGTTCATAAAGACCAAAACATACAGAAGCCTATGCCATATTAACTACGATTCATGCATTCAGCACGGGCCTGAGCTTGAATCCAAAAGAAATCAGCCTATACCTGAGATTTAAGAATTTCCCTCTCATTTGCCAAAGCATCAGAAGGCACGAGTTCCTTTGTTAAAAACAATGGCTTTGCTGCCACTACATGCATGGCCAATTCTGATCCAACACGCTGTAGAGCTTCCACTTGTGTTTTACCATCATCTACTTCAAGGGACAAAATTCCAGCAATGCGACCCAAACCTAATCAAAGAGGAGAGAGTCAAGATCCTTATTGGGTTAAGCGTCTAGAGGAGCCACAAAGAATTCGATACTCAGCACAATATATAGTAAAACAAAATGATACTGATTTCATTCGAACAACTTGATGCATGTAAATACAAACACTGCCCCAACTGTTCAGATGCAATGCAAGAGTGGCAAAACAGTTCTAATAGCAGAGCAGAAAGTAAAAGGAACAAAAGTAGGAAGTGGAGTTAATTTTTACCTGGTTGGGGACTGGTATGAAGATATGAAGATATAAAACCGTTGGATGCTGTAGGCAAGACATAACCTCTTCTAAGCCTCACATTCTCCCCCATCATGGCAGCCACTTCAGTGATTGCATTTTGAACGGTTGTTTCTCCGCTGATCTTTGGATGCTCAAGATTCAAAGTCGTGTCCTGGCAAATGCAAGCGATGATTTAAATAAAAACATACTGTAAGAAGATCGTAGCCTGAGAAGATTTCAGGCAATGAGATAACAGAATTAATTTGCACAGGGGCTTTCAAAGAGGTTTATTGCAACAATATATAATAACTTACCTCCAAAGATTGAGGTCCAATATGAAAGGCAGAAGAAGAAGAAGAGAGCGACAAAGCTTTGTTCGCTAAACATAATGCCTGTAGATTGAAGAAGAGAGTAAGTGAGAAATGTGCGAATTATAGAGTTAATTGCATTGAGGTAATAGGAATACGAAGCGACAAACCAAGTGTTGGAAAATGTCGTTTCGAGCAACAAAATCGGTTTCGCAGTTGAGTTCGACGAGAGCGAGCGCGGTGGGGGTTTGGGCGACGGCGAGCAAACCTTGGGAGGCGGTTCTTGAGGATTTTTTGGAAGCTAAAACTTTTCCCCTTTTTCTGAGTTCCTTCTGAGCAGCTTCTATGTCCCAATTGGAATCAACCAGAGCGGCTTTAACGTCCTTCATAGGAGCGCTTGTTCTTTCTCGCAATTGCTTAATCAGATTCACGTTCTCCGACGCAGAACAGTAATACGAACTATTCCGCCGTACCAAAGCACAAACACGTTTTGCAGCGCCGTAGAAAGCCATTGCGATTCCGACTCAGAGCTCAACAAACAGAAGCGCAGCTCCGTTAATGGATGCTAGGGCTTTTCAACACTCTCTCTGCAACATCTCATTTTACTACCAATTGCATCTATAACGTAGTTTATTAATATTACTTTTTTTTATTTTATAAAACTTTTTAGTCCTTTTTCTTTTTATTTTAGATGCTCCTTTCTTATTTTACAAATGACTAAAACTAAACATATTTATTACACTTGACAAAAATGTATATCTTAAACCCATTACTTATAACAAACAATATATTATAAGTTTAATTTCGTAAATATGTATATATTGTTTCATATTTTAGTGTATAGATTTAATTATAAATTCACTCAAATAGTTAATTTAAATAATATTCTAATTTTTAAATTTTATTATCATATTTTGAAATAGAATCCCAACATTAATTACAATTAATAATCTATTTAAATTATTACAAAATAAATTTTAAATGTAACTAATGTTGTAAAATATTAGCTGCCATATATATTTTTTATTTTAAATTTTAAATTTTTTCATAATTTCTTTATTTTTTAAAAAGTTAAAAATTAGGTTAGAATTCAGTTTAGTAAAGTCTGCTATTTTGATAAATATTGTAAATAATATGATATTTGGTTTTTTTTTAATAATAAATTTTGTGTAAGAGTTATTTGATGCGTCATATCTTGAAAATAATAGAATATGATATAAAATATATATATATATATATTTTTTTTATTTTATTTTTTCATATAGTGACCCTTATTCCAAAATTGATAATCAATAACTAATATGTCAGATGGGGCGTGGCTTCCACTGGTATAATTAAAAGTTTTGTATTTGTCATTCATGGTTAAAGTTAGAGTTCCTATTATAGCCATGCTGGAACTTCTATATCAAACTTATTTTCTGTTTATTTCAATTCAGTTTATTTTCTATTCACTCAATGAATTAATCCTCCTCTGTGCGCTTAATCATTTCTTTGAATAAGTTTTGAGAAAAATATTTTTTTTCATGACCAATAATTAATAATAGATATCAAAGAAGAAAAATTGGTATTTAGAAAATAGATTAGTGGTTCATTGGGAACTAAATTAAGAAGAGAATTATGAGTATAAGGAAAATTATAACCCAAAGCTTTCCTTCACTTCCACTCTTTCTCACTTTAGTACTTCTGTTTTAATTATGCACAATCAAACAAACCATTGAAATTAAATTAGCCTAGACCATATAAGAATTTCTGAAATCAGTAACCATCACTAGTGCTTGGTGCATGATATATGGATTCTGTCCATTGTTAGTATGCACTTGTTCTTGTTCTAGAGAAGCTAAGGGGGCCTTCAGACGGTGCTCATAACAGTAGAACAAGGTTTAATTTGATCATTCACAAGATGGTGGAGAAGTGGCAAATGTGTAAAAGATTGCAAGTAACTCATCTACACCATTTAATATTCTCTCAATTCATTTCACCACAGAACCTGGAATGTCTTTTTGTTACTTACAGGAAGAAATATTGACATTATAAACCAGATAGAATAGAATGGCGACTGGTTTAAGTGAAGGAAGAAATGAAGCAAAATTTAGAAGAGAAGAGAACAACCAATGTCACATTTTTCTTTTCAAATTGCACTACAAAACCATTCATTTTCAGGACTAATTAAATTGAATATTTAAACATGTTCATCACTCCCCTACAAGTCAAAATGAAGTACATAGTGTCGAAATGCAGAAATTTTGATAAAACATAATGGGCAAAGGAAACTAACCCATCAAAAGACATACACACACTTAGTCCGAAACAGGATTATGCAGGGGTTGCTTCCACGAGGGCCTCACTTGGTAAGCCTTTTACAGTTATGGTTATATGACAAGTGCGCTTTTTAATTGAATGAGCACGCCCTCGAGATACAGGTTTTACCCTTTTCATTGTTTTCCCTTCATTAACCTCTGCTTTACTGATAACTAAACTTCCCTTGCTTAAACCCAGATTATTGCTAGCATTTGCTCCTGCCGAAAACACTATCTTCAGAATGGCTTCACACGCTCGATAAGGCATCAGTTCCAATATCATAAGTGTTTCATCGTATTTTCGTCCACGAATCTGATCGATCACTCTACGAGCTTTGTTAGCAGACATACGAATATTTCTCCCTACAGCGAACGCTTCCACGGCTTTGCTGCTCTCCTGCTCTGCACCACCATTAAATTTAAACATCGGTTACATCTTTTCCCAAACCCTTGTAAGATCTACACATGATGGCATATTAAAGACACACCCAAACCCGTAAAATGTAAAATGCTAAATATTTGACTGCCTAAAATTTCCAATGAAAGCCTTTTGTTTGTGTCAGAGTGAAACTCAGAAAGACCTCATACTCTTCAGTCACTCACTCATGTCTTCTTTGCATTTCACACACAAACATATAAGGAAGAACTTTGACCCTTTGATTCAAGAAATGTACATGAATTAATAGTGGTATGCTATATATGTATATATATATATGCCTCAACCAATTTATTGAACATTAAGTTTGTACTGCCGCAGGAAAACAGTCTAAAGAAGTGAATGAAAGGCAAAGGCATCGAATTGGCGTTAGAAAGCAGCAGATGAAAGATGTGATTGACGACACCCATTTATAACTAATGCAAATGTTTAAACTTTTTAGAATTCTCAACCAACACTAACTCAAATCACTAGGAAGTTCACAGGATAGTACTGATTACTGACATAAAACCATGTTCACAAATAAATATTCATAATTGTGGAATTGGGGATTCACAATACGATACTGATTACTGAATTTTACCCCTGAGAAACAAGATGAATGAAGGACACATAACGTGAAGAAGAAGGTCCGTTTGAGACCCTTCTGAGTGTAGTATCTAAATGCAGGATATATGGAGAGAAGAAGGCACATTAGAACATAATAGAATGAATTGGAGCTAATATTTGATGCATATATATAGTTATATTAGGGTTGCGATGTTGAAATGAGAAAAGAGATGGAAGAAGCATGTTATGGAGAATGGTGAAAGGGAAAGAGAAAGAGAAAGAGAAAGAGAGTACCTCCGAACTGGGAAGCGTTGAAGCGACAAACGAGGGAGTTGTGATTGAGGTGGGAAGTGTTGGGTTTGATGGAAATGAGGGTTTTGTCGGTAAAATGGGAGGGCTCGGAGAAGCAGCGGATTCCGGCGGAGGGGAATTTGAGCTTGGGTTGACAGTGGAATTGGAATTGGGGAGCGACGGCGACAGATAAAGGAGGAGGATTGTGGTGAAGACGAAGGAGAGGACGGTTCACTGCCAGAGAAACAGCCATTTCTGTTTTCCTCTCTCTTACCCAATGAAGCTGCAGTGAGAGAGATGGATAAGATAAAGGGCATATTTATCTTAATTCTTTTCTTTTTCTTTTTCCTCATATAAACCATTTAAATAGTTTTTTATATATTCATTTGTAAAATTAATTGATCAAAATAAAATTATACATAATTATATATATATATATATAGATATAGAGAGAGAGAGGGAAGGGAAATGCAAATGTACAGCTACAGGTGGTGTGGTTCAGTGCCCTCCACACCCACAACCGCAACCACCATGATTCGTCGGTTATGCTGTTTACAGAGCGTCTCCTCCGCTTCCACCACCACCACCACCAACAAGAAGCCCCTTGTCTTCTTGGGTGCACCTCAGGTTTCTCTCTCTCTGCACTCCTCTTTCTTCACTTTTTTCTGTTTCACTTCATTCTCTACTTTTCAGGTCTCTTCCATAGTCCTTGACACGCTTCTCGACGCTTCTGCTTCTCCACATTCTTCATTCGAGGTTCCTTCACACCCCATATACACGCCATTTTCTTCTAATTTCACTTTCATTCCATGTTTACACTGTGTATGGAATATGAATTCATCAGGTTGCGGCCATTGTGACTCAGCCAGCTGCTAGAAGGGACAGGGGCAAGAAGCTTGCCCTCTCTCCCTTGGCCACTCATGCTCTTGACAGAGGCTTCTCCCCCGATCTCATTTTCACTCCCCATAAAGCTGGAGACGTATGCACCTTCTCTACCCTGTTCTATTTATTGCGTTTTTCTTAGTTTTCTTCTTTCTCATCAAACTCAATTTCTGCAGGATGCTTTCTTGTCAAATTTAAAAGCTTTGCAACCCCACTTGTGCATTACAGCTGCCTATGGCAATATATTACCTACCAAGTTTCTAGATATTCCTCAATTCGGTTTGTCACTTCCTCCTCCATTGCCACCCATGCTACTGCAAAATCTATCAAAAATTATACCTCTGTGACACCTTTCCATTTGCAAATACCTCAGGAACAGTTAATATTCACCCTAGCCTGCTGCCATTGTATCGTGGCGCTGCTCCTGTTCAAAGGGCTTTGCTGGTTCTCCCCCGTTTCTTTTGTCAATCCTACATTCTCAATGTTTCTATTTCATTAACTTACTTTGCTGGTGGTTTATATTGGTTTGTGCACTAGGATGGTGTTAGAGAAACTGGAGTGTCGTTAGCATTCACCGTTCGTGCTCTCGATGCTGGACCTATCATTGCTACTGAAACAATTCAAGTTGATGATCAAATAAAGGTATGTTTTCTGTTTCTCCGTCTCTGCTACAATTGGTCTGAATGGAATGGAAATGCATCATGAGCCCTTTGCTTTATATTAAAGAAGAAGAGTTTTTTTATATATAATCTTTATCCTTCATTTGTAACATAATTTGAAATGTTTCTACTTCTGGTTTGGGAGTGTAAAACTGGTGCATATTATATCAAGGATTGCAATCTCCCTTAATTGTATTAATATTATATCAGGTTCGTAATGAGAATATACAGTAAAATCTTCTGGGTTTTTTATTTTCTATTTTTTACCGGTTTAGCATTCTGGATTACCTTTAACCATAGCTGTCAACTTGTTTAGTGAAACTTACAAGGCAGGTATTCTTTTTGTCCCTGATTCTGACAAAACTTTAGATTTGTGTGTAGGCACCCGATTTACTTGATCTCCTGTTTCGTAAAGGTATGATTCTTCAATTTTTGTCGTCCTGTGTACCTTTCTCTAGGTGATCTCTGTGCTAAGATATTCTTATCTGAGCAATTTGATAGAGTGTTCCACACTGAATGAGTTCCTACCTTTATTTGACAAAGCAGGTTCTGACCTTTTGATTAGGGAACTTCCTTCTATACTTGATGGATCAGCAAGATTAAAGGCACAACCTCAAGATGACTCTAAGGTTACATTGGCTCCTAAGGTATGTGAGCCTTGATTATGTTTCCAGGAAGCTGTCATAGAAAATAACAATTCCTATTAATATTTGTTCAGTATATATCAGGTCCAAAATACTGTCTACTTTGTTGAAATTTGATATTGCATATACTATTAAAAATCTATTGTATTATTACTGGCAAGAAATTAATGGTTAAAAAATGCATCGATTCTCTTTGCAAGTCAGTAATATAAATTCCCTTTAATAATAATCAAAAGAGTGCGAATGAAAGGCCACAAACACAACCTTATATACAATAAATTCAACGGGTAGAAAAAAGACACTTGAAGATATGGGTATTCTATATTCCTCTAAATTATCCTCACTTTCCTTCCAAAATGCAATATGTGAACCTTCACCCAACCTAAGAAGCTAGTAGTCTATAAGAAGTATATCCCTGAGAAATAGTCTTCCTGGGTGTTGCATCCATTGCAAATGGTTATGTTTTTTCTTTTTCTTCTGTCTCTGATTTTTCAACACTTCGAGCTCCTGTTGTTCAGAAATAGGGTTTAATACTATTTATTTTTACATGATTTCTTCAAGCAGTTGGCTGTAGTTCAGTTAGAAAACTTGTGAATGTCAAAGACTGAATTGGTGAGAGTTTGTGTTACATGTCTTTCTGTTCAGTGCAGTAAACATCTGTTATTCATAAGAAAAAGGAAAATACTCTGGTAGATACGGTTTGCAAAAATATCTTACAAGGAGTTGCTCATTTTTTTTATTTTTCTACTTTATGCAGATAAATCCAGATGAATCATGGCTATCCTTTGATAAAGAAGCATCTGTTGTGCACAATAAGGTAAACTTCATGATCTTATCTGAAGGGCACAGTTGTGATATAAAACAATTTTAGGTTCGTGCCTTTTCAGGGTGGCCAGGAACTAGAGCAAGAGTTGTAGTGGTTGAGAAAAATGGTCAGCAGAAAACTTTGGATATTAAAATTATTACCACACGACTTAGCAGTCATGAAAGTGTGCTGTTCAATGAAGCAGATGATGTTGCATTTGTTGAGGGTGCGTTGGTATTTCCATGTGGAAGGGGTACCACACTTGAGGTATACATAAATTGAAATTCCTGTCACGCATTCAAGAGGCTTTTGTCCTTTCTATGATTACATGCTTATTTCATCCTATTGGAATTGAATTCTATGATTGTAATTCTTGCCTGGTTAATTACACTTGTGTTTTTTAACACTTTTTCAATATAAATCTTATTTAGCTTTTCAAAAAATGAATGGACAGAAATAGTGTTGGATGAAGAGGCAATGCCCTTGTTGGGGATGCGAATTATATATCCGCACTTTATTGATAGAGCATTTGCACTTGAAAATACAAAATCTCGAGTTTGTCATTGCTTGCTTTCTGAGATACAGTTGACAAGCGTTTTTCTTTAATATCACGAGGAACAGCCATTGATGAAGCACTGTTGCTCTTCAATCTAAATAAGAGAACTTTTTGTACACAAATTTAGTATATTCTTTCAAAATAAGACCTATATCCTTGCAAATCAAATACGGCTTTCTGAATCCAGTGACATTGTAACTCTCAGGTATTGGAAGTTCAGCTTCCTGGAAAAAAGGCAGTAAATGCAGCTGCTTTCTGGAATGGGCTGCGGGGGCAGAAGCTGAAGAAATTATGAGGGTGGTTGATCAAATAAAAGGGCATAGTTTAAATTATTTTTGAGCTGTTTAGGAAATCGATTCTTTTTGTTTTGAAATGATTTAAATTTTTATTTTCATGTTTAATTTTATCATTTAATCGTTTTTCTGGACTGATTTTATATTCATTTATGTACAACCTAAGCTTAGCAATTCTCTATTGAATTGCTTCCCAAATCTTCTTTTCTTTTGCATTGGTTTACACCATGTATGTGCTTCCCACGATAGATTAACAGATACTTGCTTGTGCGAGCTAAGTTACTGGAGTGATCTTACTGAAATTATAAGCTCACTATCTAACAATCCAATACAAAATTTGAGTGCAGTAGTTGACTGTAGCAGTTAAGGTGACACTCATTCATCTTCTTAACTCAACAAAGTGTTTGGATGGTGCGCATTACAATTATTCTTCCATCCCCTTCCATCTGCTTTTTGTGGGTCTAAAGAAGAGCAACTTTAGACTTTGGGTAGGCAACAAGCAATAACAAATTGAGTAAATCATTGTGCCCTTTGCTTTGGGATTGGATCCTTAATCATTAATCAATATTATTGTTGCGGAAAGTATTAAATCATTTTCATGCTTGCTGCCGCCGTAGCGCCGCTCTGTTATTTATATATTTCAATCTTTCAACCATTCTTATCTCTTTCTGACTACAATAATGCCGTGCCCATCAAAAATATACTTGAGCAAAGAAAATCAAAATAGGAGGAACAATAGTTTCTTTACGTTGAATTGGTTATTACTGTGTTTTAACTTTTCATTATTTTATACCTACTTGCAATTTCAATAATTCTTTTTCACAGATATTTTACATTATTCGATCCACATTTAACTTTTCTTAACTCGTCTATCTGTTGGTTCTGTGAAATGCATCAGGGAACAGTTTCACCCATAATGGCTATCCAAAGAGAACTGATTACTGTTAATAAGCTGATAGTAAGATATAACCATTCAATAATTTAATGAAACAGTGGATAAAATCATTTAATAAAAGGCATTATTGGAGCAATTTGTGAGGGTGAAATGTGGAAGGCAAACCATAATCATTGCAAAAAACTGAAAGTCTAGATAAATATAAAGAATAAAAGAAATAGATATATTGTGAATAAAAAAATATGGCAGTGGCAGAGGCAACACCATTGCAGCGTTACAGTGCTAACCTTTTAAGAACACATGTCCCCATTAATAATTACAGTTTATAATATATAATACAATGTTGAAGATACTGCTTTTCCAACTAGACCTCTCAATCTATTATATATAAACCCTATTCATAGCTCTAAATTAGTCATCACAAAATGGGTGCACTTGATTACCTCTCCAACTTTTGCACTGTAACCACCACTAGGACCAAGCACAAAGCAATGCAGGTAAGTACTTCTTCCTTCACCTTGTTCCTTCTTATGTAACTTCCTTCTTTCATTCCTCTATTCATCATTACTATTCACATGCGTTGAGTTGCTTTAAATATCATTTCAGACAGTTGAGATCAAAGTGAGAATGGACTGCGATGGTTGCGAAAGAAGAGTCCGAAATGCAGTCACTTCATTGAAAGGTTTTGCATACTAATATATACTACATTTTCTTCTGTTTGCTGCAATAAATAGGATGGTTTTGTATATGCATGTTCCAGAGGAAGAGGAGTTAAAAGAGATGTGTTTGGCGTTAAAGTATGGTGAGATTGTGCAGGAGTGAAATCTGTGGAGGTGAACAGAAAGCAAAGTAGGGTGGTGGTGAGCGGATACGTGGATCCAAACAAGGTGCTAAAGAGGGTAAGGAGCACAGGGAAGGTGAGAGCTAAGTTTTGGCCATATGTAGAACAGCATCTTGTGTACTATCCATATGCCCCAGGAGCATATGACAGAAGAGCACCATCTGGATATGTTAGAAACGTTGTGCAGGCTTTTCCTGATCATTCATCCAATGCTCCTCCACAAGAGAACTTTCTCTCCTTCTTCAGTGATGACAACGTGCATGCATGTTCCATCATGTAATATGCATCCCCTTCACCATCCCCATCAAATCAAATCAAATAAACCATTTCACTCTTCTCTCTTCTCTTCTCTTCTCTTCTCTCTTCTCTTCTCTTCTCTTCTCTTCTCATGGCTGCATGGTTTTCTCAGAAACGCTCATGAATATCTAATGCATGCTGAATCATTGTACGTTAAGAAAAACGAAAAACTATGTATATATAATTATATACATATAACAAACAACACTATATAAATATTTTGTTCTAGAGTGTACTTGGTCAAAGAGTGTCAAATATTATTCCTTTCAAAAATCACTTTGTTGCTCATAACTAATCTAATTGTCAGTTTTTATTGGGATTTTTCTGTTTAATTATTCTTCTATTATCCTCAAAGTTTAAATTGGAATTTTTTTTAAGGAAACCAAGTTTAACACTACTCTAATAAAAAGAATAACTATGTGTTTATGTGTGTTTGAAATAACACTCCTTGTGTTCATTTTATTGAAGTATTATAATTTGGAAATATTTTTTGTTTTAACTATGATTTTCAAAGTTTAATACTTTTTATCATTTATACTCTTATTTTTCACTTAGTTTATATACATATTTACTGGGATGTAAAAATGAAAAAAAAAATCTCATAAATATTTTAAGAAAGTAGGAGGCAGTTGTTTAAAACAAAAAAACAACACCCGTGAGCAAGAAAATCAATTATTAATGCCCACACGGCAGAAGTTTACAACAATTTAGAGCACACATCCCAAAATTTTGGCTTTATTGCAATTGGAATCATCAGACACATCCCTCAAACTTAGCTTTTACTGTTATTATAAACAAAAGGACCAGTGAATTATTTGAAGATAATTTTCTTAAAAATCTTCTGTCTTTTTTTATTATTGTAATCTTATGATGATTCCACCATTCAAAACAGTACACCCATAAATGTGGAATGTTGTTATACACATACATTCCAGTTAATTGGTGTAGCTTTTGACTTTACAGTCACTGTGTATGCACTGCATAATTACATAATAATCAACTAATGACAGAGAGCGCATATGCTTACTTTATGAAAATATTTTTCTGCATAATTTCCGTTTTTCACGCTCCAAGTATTGAATTTTGAACATAAAGAATAATATATTGATCAAATGTAACCAGAATGAAGCAATCCTTGTGATTAATACTAAAATGTACCTCATAGCTAAACCAAACATAACATTAACAACAAGTTATTTGATTTCCTTTGAACATAGTTCCTAACACCATATTCCATAACATAGCATGTGTATGTTGTTTGAGCTTTAATCTGACAAGAGTTGAATGTACAAAAGGTCGTCCTGCAGAAAACAAGAAAGAAGAGTAAATTGAGAATACATTAGAAAATGTTATATGCATGAATATATATATGTATATACATATACCTTGGTGTGTAGTTATAGATATGATTAGTCATCAATGACAACCACTCCGAATTTCTCCCACAGAGCTACAACCTCGCTCTGGCTTCTGTATTGATGCCCTTCCCTGTCGTAGTAGTTCTGCATATTCATTCCAAAATTAATAGATCAAACTAACTATCAGACTTACAAGAATTTGTGAGAATCACAAATGAAAATAAAGCACCACAATATAACAATAACACATCAAACTATGAAGAACTACTCATTGACTTATTTCAGTGCAAGGATGAAGGTGTTTTGTGAGCTGATGGAGGCTTGCACGGTAAAAGCAAAGAGATTTTTTTTAAAAATCACACTCCAACTCAGGATCTTTGCCAGTTACAAGTAGTAAATATGGATACAGATGTTTAATGTTTTAATTTGAAGTACAAGATCTTCTTTTTCCATACTAAGTCTTTTTTTTTATCAGTCACGGAAATCTAATCTAGAGTGACTTACATATTTGTTGCATACGGGTAAATGTAAAGAAGAAGTTTGAAGGTGTATGATTATTTTAGATGGACATTTTTATGTTTCATATGTGTATAGATTACTATTTGTAGATGGATTTGGGTATGAAATACCTTTTTATTTATTTATTTATTATTTTTATTGATAAAAAAATTATGAATTATATTATGTGTATCAAAAAAGATAGATTCACTATAAGATTCTCCGGCAAGTAGAGATATAACGTATACAATCAGTTGAAACAAATCAAAGAAACATATTCACAAAAATAAAGAAGACATTGCAGACTAACTTTCTCCAACATCGTGGTACCAGATGCATATATATACGGAAAAATATATATTGAGAATCCTGTTTGTTACAGTACAGAACCATCTTTTTTTATCTAAAATTTCAATTTTTTAATAAAATGAGAAAAATACAATTTTTATATATCATAGTTTCTACTGAGCAGGTCATGTATCATTCCTCGTATATACGTCCAGGCATTCGTACAAAAATACATGAAAAGAAGAAGAAGAATACCCTGTACACCCTGCCAGACAACATGTGGCGTTCTTCCGCCACCCAACCAGGAAGCAGCCACTGGTAGCCAGGCGATGTGTTGTCGTGGATGGTGCAGAGAGTCTGTTCATTTCCGGCGCGTGGGCGAGAATGTCGTTTGATTTTTGACAGAGTTTCCTTTGTTTTCTCCGACAATGTTTGGTTCTTCTTCCGCTTCCCCTCACCACCACCACCATCACCATGCCTTTGCTTCCCACCCTCGCTCTCCATCTTCACCTTCACTCACACTCTCGCTCTCTCCTTCTCTCAACAGTGTCTTATATATATATATATATATATATATATATATATATATATATATATATATATATATATATATATATATATATATATATAT
>Ga0123342_1004802_pt1 | contig 20274 bp, 9 predicted proteins | sample Turbeawhitnodule_FD_89960 | JGI IMG/M metagenome (GOLD analysis project Ga0123342, IMG submission 89960) | Root nodule microbial communities of legume samples collected from Mexico - Turtle bean Mexico white nodule | ecosystem: Host-associated > Plants > Roots > Nodule | place: Mexico: Nepantla... | reverse complement strand
TGTGAATGATTTTATTGATGAAAAGCGACAATAAAAACCATGATTACATTTCAAATGAAAAAAAAAAAAAGAAAAAGAAATAAAAAAACAAGAAAAAAAAAAAAAAAAAAAAGAAAGAAAAGAAAACGAGCCTAAACTCCTTATAATACGATCCAAACAAGGCGTAACTTTGTGTGAACGCTCTTTAAACGTGATTATTTCATTACATAGATGGTAGATGCAAGGCACACAATTCATAACAGGCGAAGGAGAGAACAGTGTGTTTAGGCGCAGACATGTATCATCCAACCAGAGGAGGCGTTCGTGGCGGTCGAGATCGTAAGTTTCCGCTCTTCTTTTGTCCCGCCACGTTCAATTTCTCGTTATTTTCCATCTCTCTTTTGGGTATCGAATTGTTTTGGAATTATTTCAAATTGAAATTTCAGGACTTCGTTCTTGTATTTGGTATGTTGAACGGTTTCTACAAATTAGGGTTTTGTTTTTTTTATTTTTTTTATTTTTATGTTTTCATGAGTTGATCGATCATCTTGAACCCTAGAACTCTGATGTTTACAAAATTCATTCTCAAGAATAAAATCTGTGTTTATTATTTTAACTGTTTATGAATATGATTTTGATGTTTGTTTGTGTTTTACTTTTGATGGCCAGAGTTCACTTGGGACGATGTGAAAGTTGATAAGCATAGGGAGAACTATCTTGGTCACAGTATCAAGGCTCCTGTTGGAAGATGGCAGAAAGGTAAAATTGATTGCTAATTTCAACTCAGCATTCGCTTTCTTCATTGAAAATGTTGTATGTTATTTTTATACTTTTGCATGTTGCATGGAGACAAAAAATTAGTTAGTTACATTTGCAGACATTGGATCATGATACCTGGGGGGTATGGGTGCCCTCGACTTGTTGTTCTGATTCTTTGAGGGATCCATAATATGCCTATAATTGGTATTCATAGTTTTATCTTTTGAATTGACTAATGGAATTAAACTCTGTGCTGAACTAAACCCGAGTTGATATTTCCATTTAAAGAATTCAGATTATGTTAATTTTTAGTTGGATACTTTTAGACTTCAGTCCACAGTATTATTTAAAGGCTATTGTTTCACCTTCTCTATGATATATTTACAAGCTGAAAACCTTCCACATTGTGTATGTATTTTCTGTTTTTCTGTTTAACACGGAAAGAATAAAAGAAGAGATATTCCTACCAAAAGCACCAAAGTTCCCTTATTATGTCTTTTTCAACATGGTTATTCAAACAGTTTTTTGTTTATAGTCTTCATCAGATGTTCCAAACTTATGTTTGCCTTATTCTCTGTTTGAGTCAATCAAATTGGTCAGTCTTTGGTTTACAGAATCTACTGAAGTGACTTATTTTTTCCATAGAGAACAATTTGTCTTCTATGTAGAACAAATTTGGCCAAATTACTCTAACATAAGCTTCTCCTGAGTGCTGCCCTACCTCCTCTTCTTAGAACTGCTATTTAACTCATTTTGGTACTGTAGCTTAGGTTTTTTATAATATTTCAAGTAATGTGGAATGGAAGTATATGAGCGTAGCATATGCCATGTTGTTGTTGCTGACATTTCTTTCATTATATTTAGAAATGAACTCTTATCCATCCAATTTTATTTATAAAGATCTATTCGATTTACTTGAATTGACTTATAAGAAGCTGGGAAGTCTGAAGAAAGATAAATACACAGACACGTAAAAGAAAAAACTATTCCTCTGGTTCTTGTTTCTAAGATGCTTAAAAAAGGCTAGAGACACATGCATATAAGCATTCACTATTTTTTGGTTCTTTTCTTCTTTGTTTCTTATAACTTTTCTGATTTTCTTCTCACTTTGTATTACGTGGAAGAAGTAGTAGTAAGTAGGAATCCATTAACTGTTTGCTGGATGCCTTTCTTTTTGTATGGACGGCGTATTGCCAATGAAAACTAATTACACTTTAGCTTTGCCAATGTTTAAAGAAATGCCCTATGTTAGGATGCTTTGAGCACACGAGTTTTAGCTACTCTATTGTAAGATTCACTTTGTTACCTACCATGATTATGGTTCCATCTCACTGCTTTGAACCTGTACTGAGGACAGAACCTCTTTTTATTGTATCTATTATATAGATTTCTCTTCAATCAGTGTAGTTCATTGGTCTAATTTTCTAGCAATGCGCAATTTGTTATTATCTTAGTAAAAGAGCATCATTGAATCTTCTCCTTTGATTCAACAGGGAAAGATCTTTACTGGTATACCAGGGATAAAAAGTCCCAAAATGCAGAAATGGAAGCTGCAAGGGAAGAGATAAAAAGAATTAAGGAAGAAGAGGAGCAGGCAATGAGGGAAGCACTTGGCTTAGCTCCCAAGCGTGCTAATCGTTCTCAAGGTAACCGTCTAGATAAACATGAGTTTTCAGAACTCGTAAAGCGAGGGTCTACGGCAGAGGACTTAGGTGCAGGTCATGCTGAAGCGGCAAGGGTCCAAGGTCTTGGTTTTTCGAGGTAAAGTGACATAGAAAGTAAAACACTTTTAAAGAGATAAAATATGTGATTTTCTTCATAATTAATTTAATTTTTTCTATTTTCTGTTTCAGTTGTTTCTGATTTTTTAGCTCATTATTTGAAATATAATATTAAACCATTTATGTGTCTTTACCTAACTGTTGAGTTTTTGAGACAATTGGTTCATGACAAAAATGTTAAAACAGTCCACATTGGCTAGAAATATGGACAAAATACTTCTTCAAAGACTATGTCAATCCTCATGTTTTTTACCTTTTGGAGTGAATTAGGTTCCAATTCATTTGTAATATGGTATCTGAGCTTATCCAATCTTAATGTTAGGGCACTTGTAGACTTTTAGTTTTACAAAATTCATGCACCAAATCTCCTGTCCTTGGTGTAAGGGGTGTGTGAGATGTCCGATATGGGCTAAGAATATTGTCAAATACCCCTTATAAAGACTTGGAAATCCTCATAGTTGGATTTGTACTGCATGTCATAAAAATGATTGGATTAAGAATAACTTGCTGGGTTTGCTTGTGGTCACATCACATGGACAATAAGATTATTATACTTGTATTATTATGTATGGTGTATCGTATTTCTCATGGTGACTTTTCAATTTTTCTGAAGATCAAACTCAGATCTTAAGCATCTGAATATTAATGCCCAATTTAGTTTTGATATGTCAGAGTTTAGATATGTTGAAGCATCAGATGGTCCAAAAAATAGTCTAGTTAGTTGGTTTTATAAGAAAATAAGCTGCCACCCCTTGTGTAAATTTTTGATGTATCAGTTCATATTTGTTGAAGCATCAGATGTTCCAAAAAATAGTAAAGTCCTTCTTGTAATTAATGGGTTTTTATCACAAAATGGGTAATCACTCCTTTGTTTATGATTTCGTAGAACAGGATTGTTGTCTTATTTAGCGTATGGTCAAAAACTGATAACCTAATAGCATTTGGAAGAGCTGCATGGAACGTAGTGAATTTGTCTTTGGGATCTTTCTTTTTCTTTTTGTCATTCTTTGTATTTTGCCCAACCGTGAGGTGCAGTGGTAAGATTGGAAAATGGCTGGTGGAGAATTGCTATATTGTGAAATTACCTAGGACCTTAGGTAGTGAAAATTTTCCAGCTACAAATGCATTTTCTTTCTTTGACTTTGCTGGTCTATCTCTGAATGTGAGATTTACTCAACATGGATTGCTGTTGTGTATGAAATATATACACATACAATGGTCAATAATCTACTACGGCTTACCAATCCACTATCCTAGTTTGTTATAGTTGTCATCATTATCAGTTGCAATTGGCTATAATGTTAGATTGGTTGTACTTGTGTAGTTTGTCACGCGTTCGTCTTTGAAAATTGATCTTTTAAAATATTTAACAGATTTATTCTCTTGAAAAAATACTCCACCGGGTGAGTTTGTTTACCTACTAAATGAAACTATTATACCACCAATCATGTTTATTCTCAAGGAATTCCCTACCAATATTCTGATACATTTCCTATCGTCTGTAGAGAACCACGCCCTTGGGAAGAACCCGGTTCTTCAAAGCTTTCAGTGGATGATGCACCAGCTGAGGTGGAAAATGTATCTATACCAAATCAACCTGCAACGAAGACTGAAGATGCTTCAGAAGATGAAAGTAGAAGAAAGAGAGGACGAGAGGAGAGGAAGCAGGAGAAACATGAAAAGCGTGAGAAGAAGCATTCTCGGGAGGATAGGAAGCAAGAGAAACGTGAGAAACATGAGAAGCGGCATTCTCGTGATTCAGATGACAGGAAGAGGCACAAAAAAGATAAGGAGAGGAGGAGACACGATTCAGATTGAATTTATTCTGGGGGTGTTTTGTCATCATCATCTATGTATGTGAATTACCATGTTTATTTTTAGTTCCATGACTCAGTATGGATGGTGTGTCTTGGTAATTAACAGTCCTGAAGGCCTGCATGTTGGCACTAACAATCAGGCATTCTTAAATTTGGAATTTGTTATCAAGGGAAATGAAGCCAATCACCTCTCTCCTATTCTTTCTCTTCCCTCTGAAAGCCAAGTATAACGTTTCTATCATCATCTCTCTCTAGAGATACAAGTGTGTATCAGAAAGCTTCTAAACAATTGAGACCAGGGCTAATTCTTCTTCCACTCTACTTTTTTGTGGCATTTCCATAATTTGAAAAAAAAAAAGACTTATAATATCTCTGATTCTTGTGTTAATTTCCTGTATCAAGTATTTTGGATATGTTGAATGAAGCTTTGAGATTGTATAATTTAGAAAACAAATTTATGTTCCAGATAGTTGATTAGAAACATGTTTTCTTTCTGTTCTGGATTAAGTAATCTGAACCTGAATTAGGGTTTGGGACAAAGAAATCTTTCTATTTTTTAGTCTTTCGTATTCTTCTGCTTTAGCTTTTAAGGAAGGTTGTCCTCTAATGTTAAACTGTTGGTTTTGCTCCCTTTGAAACCCTTTATTGTACACCTGTTTGTTGCCATAGGGTCTTGAAAGATGGTCCTGTCACGTCCACGTGTGGATCTTTTATCCCCATAAAAAATGACAACTAATTCTTACGAAACTTGTTTGCTTCAATCTCTTGCTCAAATTGAATAGGCGCAAGAACAGAAGAAATAATCTTTCTTTTTTAACTTTGTTTTAGAGCCACGTAGGCATTTTAATAGTAATGATAAAAAGAAACTAAGTTAGAAGAAATCATTAAAATAATTTAAACAGGAAGTTTCGTTCTTTTAACACTAATGGGGAAAAAACAATCAAGGAATGAATTGAAAGTCTCTTAAGTAAATTAAACATGTTTCAGATTATTTAATTAAAAATAAAAAAAAAAATGTTTTAGCACTTTTTTTTAAATAATACTATTCGAAATGTTCATTGAAATTATAGGTGTGAAGCTATCAAATGCTAAGAAAAACAACTTAATATTATCTTCACAACGAAATCATAACTGTCCGTAATAAATTGTGGCCAGATTATCCTAAACCCTGAAATTAAGTTGCTTCGCCTCATCCTCTATCATGTTGCCAAATCTTGTCCTTGAAGTGAAATTCAAAGTCAACTTTTTGCTAATTTAAACAAATTTGTAAGACATTTTTTTTTAAATCAATAATCCAATCATCTCATATTGTTTTCCTTTTTTTGTTAATTTTATATTTCGTAACTAAAGAGTTTAAGAATTTTTAAATGCATCACGACTTCTTCTAACATCCTATCCCGTGTATAGGTGCACCAAATACCGTGATCAAAGCTTTAAATTTGGGAAACCAATACTTGATCAATTTTCACACAATTACTCCAATTCCTAGTAAATGTATGTTTTATAATTACGTCAAATCAGTTTTGAAGTCAATATTTATAGGTTAAAATATTTTTAGTCTATTACTAATTCTTGTTTTAGTAACTTATGTTTTAATTTTTTTTTTCAAACCGGAAATTATGATATTATAGTATAATAATTTCAATTTATAAAAAAAATACCCAATAGAACACTTCACTAGACTGCAACAACAGCCACCACTACCATGGGATACTACCCTCCCTTTTAGTCTGTTAAAAAATATTTATTAGTATTTATTATATTAATTATGATTAATTTAACTTTATTTTATAATAATTCAATATCATAATATTAAAATTAGTATGTAATCTGTTCCAAGTAAAATATAAATAGTTTATTAAAAATAAATTGTATGTTGAATTTTGTATCACATATGTTTGATATCAAATTCAAAATGAGAAAAATTTCTTTACCACTAATAAAATAAAAATAATAAAATATGAATTTATTAGAGTGTGAATCTAATACTGTTTATAAGAATATAATAATATTTTTAATTAAAAAGTAAAAATATGAATTTATTAGATTGTGAAGTATATGTATATACTCTTTGCATTTTGCAGTATTAATACACGAGGACTCATTCAAAATAAAGACATTATTTCTTTGTAATGGTGCAGTGAAGTGGGGTTTCCTTAGTCATCCTTGTCCTCTTTGTCATCGTAGTAACTGAAAGGATGAGGGACGGATTTGAAGGCACGGTAGTTTCCAACATTGTTCAAGTATTCGTTCTCCAACCTGAGTCATTACAATGTGTCAAACAATCTAATAAAGCTAATGCATGCCATACATTTTTTATCTCAAAAACTTACCTAAAGAAGTTCCAAATGCCACGACGAACAATCTCAAGGCAGGAAGTAACTGTAATTATTGCTACTTTATGAAGGGGACTCCAATCCATTTCAAACACCAATTGCATCCAAGATATTCTAAGAGCTATGTCCACAACCTGTGAATTCACATGAGATTTAGTTAATACTACCATATACACACACACCCTTTTGCTCAATTTTATACTTACCATGGCTATCAAGTAGACACTTCTGTGGGGAAGTATTAGTTTATCTCTCAAACAGGGGTTCTTTGAACGCCTTTGTAAGAGCCCCCAGTCCTTAACAATGTCCCAGTATGTGTTCTGAAGTACAGCTATTGCTGAAGTTACCAGTGCCAACACCTTCCAACTGCTTCCCTTCTTTAGTTCAAAGGCTGTCCGAAAGACCATGGCAGTAATTGTTGAGAGATAATTTAAACTATTGAATGCACGGTTCATGTCTCCTTCTTCATAGAATTGACGCATGCACTGCACAAAAATTATATGCTGAGTTAGTAGGAGTTAGAAACCTTGCTTATAATAAGACAGCATAGGACAAGAAATGTCTTTTAGCTACTGTATTAGTTGGTGTCTTCAATACTGATAGTTTGAAGTGCATAATACTTTACCTTATAATTTCAAAGGAGAAGATACTTTGTATAGATATTAGAATGCATATGGAAAGAAAAGATTATGGACCTGTGCTAGGCGAAACCAATAAGGAATTATGCCAACGATGAAATACTGTACGTTATAGATACCACGACTGTGACATTTCTTTTGCCTCCTTGACTCTTCTCCAAGCCCATAATAGCATATGTAAAGCTCCACACTCTTGAATGCTTGGAACTAAACTCAAAAACATGGAATAATATATCAGAAATATACTTATGTCTGTACCATATGAATCTATGGGACCAAAATACCTGGCTGGTAAGCTGATCAGCCAAGAAGAAATCAGCAAAACGAACCTGCAAAGATATATAACTCAGTTTTTTTGTGTGTTATAAATAACCTTTTCCATTAACTAAAATTAATTTATGGATAAGATAATTTATAGAAACTAGACAAGTTAGCTTTAGTTTATGTTTTTCCTGTTTCCATTACCGTTAATAAAGGAGCACATATACAGCGAAATAAGCACCGGATAAAGAAGAAACGACTGGAGCGGTATATGATGTTCAGAGGACAAAAAATAATCAAAAGAACAAGCTGCACAAGAAACCAAGAGTTTAATAAATTGAAGAGATTGCTTAAGTGCAATTCAGGGCAAATTGTGGTGAGAATCAATGATCAAGGCAAGAAGTACTTCTGAAACTATATTTGAAATAGTCAACTAGTTGGTTAAATCCAAACTAGGCATCTTACAAGAACTAAGATCAGAGGAACAAGTTCAGTGACTGTCTTATACTGTTGACTCCTTGAGTTCATCTCAATCTGCAAATTTATCAAGAAACATAATAGTACTACCACTGCGTGACCAGAGGTCAGAAGGAAAATTTCTCTATAGTCCAATTCAGTTCCAGCCCTGAAGCCAAATAAGAATGGATAATTGACCCGATAACGCTTCCAAAAGTATGTGTTTGCAGCATACATAAGCATATGTAGAGTGATATATCCAAAAAGACTGCAAAAGATACTGCCATCTTAAAAAATAATATGGAAATAAACAGATCAAGTAGTACTGAATACTATGGAAACACTCTAATTTCTGATCAGCATATCAATATATAGATATGCAAAATGGTTCTCTAAAATACAGTCACCTGTAGAGTGGAAAAATGTTTTCCATGTAAAATGTCCCCTTCTTCTTCTTTATGAATTGTTGAGATGTTATTCTTAATATAGTAGCAACCAATAGAGCAACAAAGCAACCAGAAAAGAAACCTATAAGTAACAAGGCAAGGTACACGTTATAATAATAGTCAACACTCAACAGATAGCTTAGAGAAATACTTCAGTTTAATCATTTAAATAAAATTAACCAACAGACATTCCGTATTTAGTATTTACCTGTAAAAAATGTTATGCTATGTTTTTCTGTTTTTGTTTTTTGCCTCAATAACTTCCTCCCCTTTTTGTGATTGGAGTGTGTAAAGTTTCTGATGAAGGTAGACTCTACTTTCTCCAAAAGAAAATTAACCTAAAATCAGATGAAACAAATAGGATCTGTAAGATGATAAGGATTTTGAGCCTTTTGTGTCAAACTATTCCTAAATACAAAATTTATTTGGACAGAATGCAACAAAACTTGTGTTTTTGTGTACAGTAGCATAGGAGTTTCATTTTAAAATGTATTACTATTAGCTTGCATCACTTGTTCAAGGACATGTGTTGAATTTTAACTTGCATTCACTTATAAAGTGACTTTCTCTGTGTCTGATTGATACAAGTAAAATTGAATTATGTATTGTCGTAAAGACACAATGTAAGTTCACAAGGAACTTTGGTCTGCTGTGAGTCTGTAGCCTAAATTGGAGTGCTATGCGGATTAACATATGTAAAAGGGAAAGGAAAACATCTAATGATTGTTTTATCTGAACTATTCCATGATGATAAATATACATCTATTTCCAGTCCAGTCCTATTTAACTCTAATGTGTAACTATGAATGGCTACATAGTTTTTAAGATGACATTCATATTAAAATGATGGCAAGCTACTTTTCTAGATCACACAGTATGAAAACTGAAGATTTTACACAATTACGAATATCTAAATAATTAAGGTTCACTATAGCCATAATATAAAGGAAGACTTAACTTCAAGGATATCTTGAAGCAATATAAGTTCTGACTTCTGAAAAAGCGCATGGTCTTTGAGTGAAATAAAATTGTCTACTCTGTCCATTTTAAACTAATGCATCCATGAATCTATGAAGTTTTACTATGAAACTTTCCAATAAACAAAGATGATATCAAGTTGAACTTACATCCATCCCTATTTTATTTTCAAATAAACAAAAGATTTTCATACCATATGACACTTGTTTCTTGAGGAATAAGTTATAGCAAAACAATTATGATTTTGTGATGATCTTTGAACATGTTTCTCCGATTGAGACTAACATAACTCCTCAGGCACTACAAGGAAGATATAATCATGATTGATGTTGTGATAGTAACAAACATATGGTTCAAACCAACCTCATCAGAACTTCCCAGATAGGAATTATCCACTACTTTCATGTAGGCTGTAGATGCTGCCCTTGATGTGCGCTTTTGCAAGTAAACACATTTTAAAAAAATAAAATTGAAGTTAAACTAAACTGTCAGAATTGTGTTCCTGAACAAAAAAAATGCTTTTTAAAATGCCTTCAGTCAAATTTAAATTTGTGAAGAATGTAACCAAGAAAACTGAAGTTCCTCAAGTAGTTTGTAAGTATACTTCTAACCTTTTCATAGGTCTTCATGATCTTGGAAAATTCTGACAGGTTCATAAAACTGTCGCATCCATTTATATAAATACCAAAGCAAATTAGAAGACTGCTTTTAGAAAATGCAAGACCATTTTGTTTTACTAGAAATTATATGGTCTCATGGTTTGTTTATTTTACCTGTAATCTTTGAGATGGAGGAGTTTCTGATAGAACTCAACAAACACTAGTCTTAGTTGCTCTTCAATTTTTCTCAGCTCCTCTTTGCTGAAGCTCAATTCATTATCACTGGAATCAGTAAAAGCTTTTTTAAATGTTGACATTGGAGATTGAAGAGAATTATCAACCTTTACGTGCTCAAGGATTTCCAAGGGATCTCTTCTGTTGTAATTATTGTGAGCTTCTGCCTGCTCCTCATGATGAATATTTCTATTAGTCTGTTGAACAGGATCAACTTCAGTGCCTATCATAGAATCTTTTGGCTGATGATTTTGACCAGCAGTCTCTTCAGGTGAGGAGAGAATCTGCTTCAATTCTACAGATTGAGGTCAAAATCAGTCTTTTAAACTCTAAATTGAATCTGAAAATTAATTGTACTGATTAACAGCATCTATATCGCCACTATGATCTGAGAAACATTCTCACCTGCATGTCAACATAGAAATCATATATTGAATGTATATAAGTTTTAGACCTTATGTGGTCTCAAATACTAAATCTAAATCTTTTTTCTTTTGACTTTATCACAATTCTCCCAACATAGAAAAACATATGATGGATGTACATCTCTCAGATTTTGCCTCAAGAAGCTTGCAAGTCCACCCAATAGTATAATTATGTACCAAACGAATTAAGAAACTATGAAACTAATGCTTAAATTTTGCACTTTACCTGTATCAGGACTTTTCACCTTTACCCTTAGTGCAACCAAAGCCTCTAGCTGTTTACTCAAAAGGTTGAATTCATGGTTAACTGCTTCCACCTGATCCTTGTAAAATGCATTGACCTTGTTGAGCTCTTCATCAAGCTTCTGAAAGAATCTTGCCTCAGCCTCTCCTCCTTCTTCATGGAGCTTGTGAAAGTCGGTCTTATATAACTGTTTGGAACCTTCTTGTTCCAATGTTTTTACTTCTATAACCTGGTCTTCAATATCCCCCTCTCTCTGGTGATTGCTACCTTGCAAGGGAAGTCCTCTGAATGCTTTTTCAAGTCTCAGTCTGTGCTGCAATGACCTGTTGTGTGTAGTTTGCTTGCTACTTTTCATCTCTTTCAATATTTTTTTGAGGCCTTCATAGTCCATGTACTCTTTCTCCCACTCAGGCACCATTTGTTGTTTAAAGTCTTTCTTAGATGTCATTTTGCCTGGAACTTTTGTGAGAAACATTGAAAAATGTTATGAGAAGGAAAATATCATGCAAGAAAGTTCAACATGTTGCAACATACACAAGGAAAACATCTTGGACTAGGAATGTGAAGTTAGGAAACACTGAAACAGGAGTTAATACAATATGCAGCCTAGGTTTTCTGGATATTGAGTAGAGCTAAATCTCATTAACATGTCAATTCTAACAATTCATTCCTATGATGAAAAATCAAAAGAAAAATTATTTAATCATTAGAACTTGGACTATTTCCCTAACAAATTATATGAAATCATGACATTCCTTCATACATTAAATTTGCTTAGGAAGAAGGAAGATTGGTGATATGATATGGATTCAAAAATTAAGTGATTCAAATATGATATTGGATGAAGTGAATATAGGATTATTTCTTAATAATAACAATTAGATTATAAAATTTATCTTTCTAACCTATCATTCATCAATGAACTATCTATTATAACAATCAGTTTCAAAGTTGAAGATGGTTTCATGTAGAAGCAAATGCAAGGGACTCTACATTCTAGTAAGCACAGGAACAAAAAAGTAATAAGTCTAGTCACTGTATACAAGTTGAAAACATGAAAACCAAAAACTTCATAATTAGATGTAACAAGTTCGTACACTACAATTACAAGGAAGGAGAACTCAGAAGTATACACAGACTAGCCCCTGCAACAACACTTTAACAAAGCCAAACTTTCAATGTTTAAGCACTTTGCCTCAGACACATAAAACATAGTTTTATATATATATTTAGAAGAAAAGGAAACAAAGAACACTCCACATTTAGGAGAACATAATTTGAAGTAATCTTGTTGATGTGTTGGCAAAGAGAATGCTCCTAGATAGTGCTGCGTGTCTTATTTACTATTGAACTTACACGTGGACTCAACTCAATATCATGTACAGCTTATTTTATTGTTTGTGTTTCAAGACATTGACATGTTGCAGAGGCTAACTAGTAACTAACAAAGTGTTAAATTTATATTTTGAACAGATCAAATTGTATTATAAATAAATAAATCTCATCCTAAAAGTAGTTTTAATGCTTATAAAATATTTATAATCATGTAAAAAAGACCACATAAAAAGAGGTTGAGTAGTAGAAAATCTATTATTTTATTAACTATTATTTTGAATGCATTCTTTGAGACTATACTAAATCCTTACTATTATTACTAATTAATGTATGTAATTAGAACAGTGAGGATATTTGAAAATGTTAGAAATATTAAATAGCCTATACAAATAATTACATAATAATTACATCACTGTGTTAAAAACAATGCAAGATATTGACATGATTGAATTGTGTAAAGTGTTATAATGTAGTGAAAGGAAATGCTGCCTTTTTTTAATAATTAGAATTATAAATAAAAATATATATATTTTCCATAAATTACATTATTTAAAGAAAATTATAACTTTTACTTCATAGTTCGTGATGCAGTGGTATGAAAGAAGAAGGTCAAGTTTTTTATTAGAAAAATCAAATAAAAATGCTTATATAAATAGCAGAAAGTGTAAATGATATGTCATTCCAGAATATAGAAGAAAGTAAGCAATAAAAGTGGTTTCCATGATATATCATTTAAATTTATGCATTATTAATTTTTTTTAAAATTAGTGATCAAAATTAATTAAAGTTATGTCAAGTTGTAGATTGATATCTAATCTTTTATAAAAAAAATTAATTAACGTTATGTATTTAATATTACTCAAACCAACTTACTAGATCTCTATCTCTTTTTCTTATTAGATTATAATTTTCAAAATGGTTAGATTTTGCTTTCACCTTAATTTTTTTTTTCTAAATTGATTTTGACTTTTTGCCACATAATTATAGTTAAAATCTACGACAGTAAATATATATGATGTCTGTTTAATTAATTAGTTCACGAGAAGTTTGTACTTTGTGATAATTTGAATATTTATATATTATGTTGATTGAGTTTATGTAATTATCCAACAAATTCGTTTAATATAGAGAATATTTTTTAACATTCAATTTATTTATTTTTTGTGTACTTTGTGTTGTTTGCTTCTTCTTACACTCTTGATATCGTGGTCACTATTTAGCTTTGGTTTTGATTCCTATTCTACATGTCAAGAGTTTTTATATGAAGAGTTTCTTTGTTTGTTTTGATATTTGAGTATTTTTCTCAAGAAGATGTTCAATATATTATCAAATTAATTAAGAAGTTCACAATAAAGAACAATTTCAATCTTTTGGAGGAACAAAAATAAGAACCTTGTTGAAAGCATATTTTTTTTATTGCTTTCAAATGAGGTTCTAAATGAACTTTTTGATAAAAAAAATATTGTTAAGTTGTGACTGAAGTTACAGAAACTCTTGAAGATTGAATCTAGGAAGTTCTTGTGGAAGAAAAGTTATTTTGATTCCATATGAGGAAGGTTAACAAAATGAATGGATAAGGAAAGAAAAAGGGTTAAAGAACACCTCCTTGATTCTAAAAAGATAAATGTAAGGATGATTCTTGAAAAAGTTATTCAACATAAGAATTAAGGTAAGGGTGTAATACTCTCAAAAACAAAAATTTCTAAAACAGACTATTTCTCATTCAAATTCAAGTATGTCTAATATATATAGGTATATCCTTTATTTATACGTGGAGAAAGGATTCAAGAAACATTAAAAGCATATTACACTTCCTCATTAATGAGATGTTATTTTAGTCATCTTCCTTTGTACTTTTTGTAATTATTAAAAAAATTATGAAATTTAGGATGGTGGTATAAAAATAATTAAAATGTGTAAATCAGTAATAATAGTAAAAAAAATTGTTTATTTTATACAATCACTCGAAAATCTTGGTCTTGTTTTTGTTTCTATAAATCATTATAGTATTTACTTATAAAGTTTATAAATTTCATATTTAATTTGTAAATTATAATTGTTCTATATATTCGTTATAAAGTTTATAAACATAATTTTTATAAATGTGAGGTCTCGTTGTAAAGCATATACTTCATTTGGTCTAACATATGAAAACATATGTTGTTATAGTTTTGTTTCATCATACGTAAGTTCATAACTCTGTTTAACTGAGTAGGCATAAGCAGCAAATAGCTTTGTCTGATCGAACAGACTGTGAGACACATAGCTTTCTCTTACTACACAAATGCATAGTTTAAACACTTCATTTTTAACATATAGCACATTTACGTGGTTATATATATATGTCATGGAAAATTCTACCCGCAAATTTAAAACAAAATAAAAAAAAATTAAGGATTTAATACATCATAAAATATGTTAAACCCTTTCAGTTGAAGATTCTCATATAATATAATTAAAAGTTATACAACATATGAAAATCAAAGTGGGCTAAACTAATTGTAACACTTTGTATTGTCATTCTCTTCCTTTGAGAAAGGAAAGTAAGAAAATATTTTCATTACCTCTAAAACACTATCATAACCTCTCAAAGTTTACAACATTGTTATTCAAATAATTTTGCAATTAAATGACATAATTGCTCAAAATTTAATTAATATTGTAATCATCAATCATAATAATCATAGAAAAATCAAAATCAAAATTAATCACAAAAATCATTTACATCAAACAACATAAACTTTTACTATCAAAATTTGTATCTTCCATATTCAAAGTTTGAGACATTCAATTATCCATCATTTAATAATCATATTATATTTGTATATCAAACTCATCATTAAACTAATCACATAACCATCGTATAATCATTCTTAAACACTTTAGGTCCCATAATACCTCTAAGTCATAATGTTCTTACGCAAGTATGGATAGTTGTCAATACTATCATACAGTCATGCACTACAAACCACTTTAGCATAAAGTATAGTATAGTCAAAAGTATAGTCGGGAGTAAAGTGTAAGGGCTATGATTTACTTTACCTAGCTAATTGTGTTTATCAATCCAAGAGGGTATTCATATCACTACCCTTAATTTCTCGAGGTTTATATGACCTTCCTCTATGGACTTTGTACCAAAGTGTATCTTTTATTATTCATGTGTTTCTCTAAAACTTTCAATAAGTTTCACTTTCTTATTTTTATATCTTAATTATCTTTATTGTAATTTATTTTAAATTTATATATTATATTTCATCTCATAGTCATCCTTCCACATTTATTTTTCACACAGTTCTTGAAACTAAATTTTATTCGTAAAAAGTATAATTAAATCAAAGAATATTTAACCGTATAACTTCTACATTTTAGATGGTCTAAAAAAATTTAAAAATAGTAAACAAGTTTGTTATCTAGAAAATAGTATAAATACAAAATATTTCAAATTAGAACAATAGATAACAAAATAGAATCTGAAAATTGTGTATATGCATACACACAATAAAAATGGACATATTGTATATTTAAAAAAGAACTGGAGATTGGTCAGAGCATCAAATGTTCTTTCTTCGGGGTTTTTTACAAGGCAAGTTTATTTTGGCTCTTTTTAGGGGTCCAAATAAAAGAATAAGCTAGAGTAGGGTGTGCTTAGTAATTTAGGCTTGTACCAAGCCCACCTTTCATGACCTACCTTCTAGAAGTTTTCTCACAAATGACGCCCCTACCCCTCTCACTCTTGCTCCTCAAGTCACTCTTTCCTATATAAAGGGTGTCTTGCCTCATGTATTTTTACACTTGAATTTGAATTAAGAAGAGAAACTGTCTCCTAAATTTTTCTTGGGTCTTATCTTGAGAGTAATGCACCTCAAGTGACGGCTCCTCACCACTCATTTTGGAAGCTCTCATCCCTCCAAGTGGCGTGACTCCTTACTCCATTTTTTCATAAGCTTTCTTCATCTTTTCACCTTTTCTTTTCCTTCTTTGCACCACTATTCTTCCATTTTTTATGTTCTTCCTTTTCTTTGTTTACAATTCGGTTCATCTATTATATTTTCTCCCTTTTTTGTTCTTAATTTCGCACCTCATCATCATCATCATCATCACCTTATATTGTGTTGTTCTATTTTGCTCTCTAGAAGAGAATCTTCACACTTACTTAATCACTTGGTTAAGTTTGTGTCTAGTGGCAATCTTTTTTGAGCTTATCACCATATTATGCTTAAATAAAAAAAAAACTCATAAACAAAGTGCAACCCATAAAATGTGCAATCTTAAAATCAACTCACATCATGTGGTATTCAGAGAATGGTTTTAATTGTGCTTATCTTTTTTTAGTTGATTTTCTACTTTAAAATTCTAGCACATTTCAATTATGTCTTTATCTTCCAACAATTTAAATTCCACTTTTATCTTTAAGCACCTTTCAATTTTTCCTTTAAATACTTGTCATTTACAATTATGTCTTTTTATTCATTAAGCAATTTAAATTCTGCTTTTGAATTATTTGTGTCATTTTTTTTCTTTCCTTACCTATCTTGCTAGAGTCTTATGTTCTTAGTGTTCTATGAGTCTTTAATGTCATTCCTCTTATTTTAACTTTAATTGTGAAGAGCTAAAAGCAATTAGAATTTGTTTAAGTAGTAGTTGATTTAGTTCCAAACAAAGAATTCAAGTGATCATATGAATTGAATCTCATTCTATTTGTGAAAATTTGAAAGTGAAGTAAAAATATGCATGTCAAGAATGTGGACATTTTAAATCCACAAAAACAACACAAAAACAATTTGAATGCAATATTTTTATGTGGCAAATTGTTTTCAAATTTGTGGAACTTTATCCTTCTTACTTTTACACTTTCTAAGAAAATTAAAACTTCATTGTTAAAAGTTTAAGTAACTTTCTTTGAGTCTTCATAAGTGCTTTTCTTATTTGTCTTGTTTAAGTTTTGTCATCATCATACTTCCATTTTGTTTTAGCTTTCTTTCTTTAAACTTTTTTTGCTTGTCATTAAATTCTCTTGTACTGGACAGGTGTGCTCGTGTGCTCGGTACCTCGGTTTGAGTATGACCAGCTCAACTTTGGGCCTAAAAGCGGGTCATGGGCTTGACCCAGCTTCGTTGGTAAGCCCGGTGAAGAATAGTTAAAATAGAGAAAGTAATAAGTTTGGTCATATATTAATATAAAGTTGTTAATTAAATGAACACTTGAAAACTATGTTTGGAACTTAGATCTACTTCTACTCAAACAAATTCTAGTTACTTTTATACCTTCACAATTAGAGGCAAAGTAAGTAGAAGCAATTAAGGACTCCTAGAAACACTAAGAACATATGACTTAATCTAAAAAAATGGACATAACATAAATATTCAAAAGCGAAAAAGAAATGCTAATGAATAAAAAGAAGTGCCAAATTGAAAAAGCAAGAAAGTAAAGGTTGAATTTAAATTTGCTCGAATGTAAAGGTAAGAATTTAAAGGTGCAAGAAAAGTAAAGTGTCAAATCAACTTAAAGCAAATATGCTCAAAAAACCAAAGCTCTAATAATCACATGATGTGAGTTTATTTTAGATGGTTCCTTTTAAAGGGTAGAGGAAAAATACAAGTATATGGTGATTGATGATGAAAGGCGAAAATTAAAATGAACATGGAAGGAAACATAAAAACAAGATGGAAACTGAATTGACAATGGAGGAAAATAAGAACATAAGAACACAAAGCTAAATGGAGTAATGGAAAATGAAAGAAAAGATGAAGATAAGAATGCTTATGGTGATGTAAGAGAGTTGGACACGCCACTTGGAGTGTGGTTTCCTTCAAGATAAGTGTAGAGGTCGCCACTTGAGAGCTCTCAAATCACTCAAGATGAGACCTAATGCTAAGAGGACACAAGCCTCACAAACACCTCACACAATTTGTGCAGAGTAACTTTTCTATTCAAATTCAACATGAGAAATACAAGGAGTATGGCACCTTATTTATAGGAGAGGGTGCCTTGGAAAACAAGAAGCAAGGATAGGATGGGAAATACCAAAGTAAGGTGCGGCTAGGGTATTGACCAAGTCAATGTCGCCCCCTATATGCCTATTCTTCTAGAAACTAGGTCAAAACAAGTTAAGGTGATAAGCACACTCCCCCCTATTATGTTAAAGGCACCTTATTCTACTGCAATTAAAAATAAAGATGCTAGTTGATGCTCAGCTCCCAAGGCTTGTGCTCTGCTCCTCATGATCCTCTATGGAAGGTTAGGTGTTGAGGCATTGATTAATGGGTCCTGACCTGACCCTGTGTCTTGAGTCATGCTCGTAGTCATCCGCCTGGAAGGCTGGGTTTGGTCAGTGGACACACTCTCTCCTAGGTTCTCATCAGTTCGTATCCAAAGTTTCTGAATTTTTTTTTGTAACACCAATTACATGTTACCAACATTCTGTAAAAAAGGCATGTCCTAATTGTATATACTAAAAAGGTAATACTTTTCAAAAGCCAAGACGTTGATGTTGTTGCCACCCTGTTTCAATGCTAGTTTTGCTCTCGGTTTTAAATTTTCTGCACCTAATTCCCTTGGTGTTTTAGCCTGAAACTTTTACCATATTTTCTTTCGTGTGTTAACAATCTCTAGTTCAAATTTCAGCTTAAAATTCCCTAGAAAACAACTACTATAAATGTTACAATACCATCTGCCAATTCTGAAACCAATTTCTCATTTGCTGCCAAACTATTTGCATTTTACAAAATTCGTTGATTTGTTTATCAGCGTATACATATTTGTTTATCCTCAAATTTGTGTCATTTTGTTCCTATTTGAGAATATACTTCTAAATTTTACAAATCATGTATGCTTACTAATTTTTTCTTTAACTTCTTTTATTCATTATTCCTTTAAAATTCTTCTTTGTTTCTTATTCCTTGCTTTTTGTCATGTTCTTTTCATGCTCTCGTCATCCCTCGCACCTAGTAATGAAAGAAGACATCTAAAACAAACAAGAAAGAGAGTATCATCCCAAAATACAAAAGAATGAAAAAAATATATTAATTTTGTTAACTTAGTATTAAAATAATACACCTAAAACAAACAAGAAAGTGAGTATCATCTCAAAATAAAAAGAATAAAAAATATTAATTTTGTGAGTTTTCCCAACTCTTTTAGTTTTCATTTTTAAATATCTTTTTTTTTGTATTAAATATTTTTTATATTTCTCTCAGTTTATATTATTTCAAGGAAAGATACTTCCTCCAAACCCATATCCTTGTGTTATCAAGGAGATATAGCTGAGGAGAGGAAATATGTTCGTGATCGTTTCTTCTATCCCAAGATACTCGAAATTGTGAAGCAACACAAAGCCGAAGCAATGGAGAGATTCAGTCGGTGGTGATTGGTGACTTTTATGGGGGAAAGTTACACTACATTCAATGATTGCCTCTGACAATAATATTTATCATTTATCCATTCAAAATTGCCTACTTCTTCCCTCATATGAGGTGAAATATTTATTTGTTGAAACATCTTGAGCTCTCTCTTTTGTTGAATTTGTACCTTGACCACTTTTTCCAGGACTGTCTTTGTACATACCATCACTAAAATGTGTTTCCTTCATAAATACATACATAGATTACTTGTTCCACAGCGTTTGAAAGTTGGAGGCACACTGTGTTCCCGACTTTAATCGAAACTCGAATCTTCCCACGGTGCAACTCCTTAAACGAACACCCCCAATAGGTTTAGAGTTTTTCTTAGTGGGGTTGTGATGGAAACCAAGTAGAGGACGCCCAAGCCCATGACGCCCAAGCCCAAAGAATCACTAGGAGCATGGCAAGAGCTTTGGGACAAGAATGTCAAATGATGACTCTTCTTATTTCTATTGTATAGTGGAGGTGGTGTGGATATTAAATAAATAGGTGTGAATGTATTAGAGAGAGTCACATTGTCCATGTGACTTAGTGGGAGGGTGTAGGTGTCATATAGGAGGTGCCAAAACTAGAAAGGAAGTCACAC
>Ga0123342_1004801_pt1 | contig 20278 bp, 10 predicted proteins | sample Turbeawhitnodule_FD_89960 | JGI IMG/M metagenome (GOLD analysis project Ga0123342, IMG submission 89960) | Root nodule microbial communities of legume samples collected from Mexico - Turtle bean Mexico white nodule | ecosystem: Host-associated > Plants > Roots > Nodule | place: Mexico: Nepantla... | reverse complement strand
TTCATGTAAAAACAATCTATTCTTTTGCCTCTGATATACTGAAAATTGTTTGTTCTTGCGAAAATTTTATAAGCTCAATTCACCCCTCCCCTCTTGAACTTAGACACTAATAGACCCAACAATATGTACCTAACATAGACCAAATTTTATTAAGTGTTGGTCAGTTGCTACAAAAAGGCTTCAAGGTGTTTTTTGAAGATAACCATTGTTTGATCAAGGATGTTACAGGACAAGATTTGTTCAAGGTACAAATGAGAGGCAAAAGTTTCTCATTAAATCTATTTCAGGAGGAGCTGACTGGTCAAGGGCTTCTCAAGATGCAAAATCTGAAATGGAAGATGATCCACCAATTAAAGGCAATCGATTACTCTCTGACATATATCATAGATGTAACCTTGCAGTATGTGAACCTGCTAATCACAAAGAAGTTATCAATGACCCAAAGTCGAAAATGGCAATGGAGGAAGAGGTGTATATCAGAAGAACAAAACTCGGGAGCTTGTTGACATACCTTGAGATAGAAAGGTACATCAAATGGATGTCAAGTCAACATTCCTAAATGGATTTCTTGAAGAGGAAATTTCTATTGAGCAACCTAAAGGTTTCATTGTGGAAGGAAAAGAAGACAGTGTTTATAAGTTGTCTAAAGTTATTTATGGCTTAAAAGAGGTTCCCAGAACATGGTATAACCGAATTGATGATTATTAGGCTTTGCCAAAAGTCTATTTGAATCTGCACTTTATGTCAAATCAAAAGGTGTTGAATGGAGATTAAGCAAAGCGAGGATGAAAAAAAAATTGCATATTTGTTTACCAAGCCACTTCAAGCCAACAAGTTTGAGTTCTTAAGACAGAAAATTGGAATTTGCAGTTCAAAAAATCAAGGAGGAGTAGGAAGAGTGTTGGATATTGTGTTTTTTGTAACTGCATATAAATGCACATAAATGCACGTTATATTTTATTATTCGGTTTTAATGGTTGAATTAATATTTTTAAGTAACTGCTCATAAAATCATTCAAGAGTCAGTTACTGCAAGTACTATAAATGTAATTATTAGCAAAGATGATAAAATATATAAGGATACAATTTCAATTTTTTGGTATTAGGAATAAGTTTTTTATAATTAATGAAATTTTACCCTTACTTCTTAGTATGGTAGCAGAGTCATTTAAAGTCTATCCTAGCGAGAGTTTGTTGGACCTATCGTGTCACTTGCTATCAGACCACCCATAACATATAATCTCATGCACGAGTTGGTAGGTCTTGACGTGAGGAAAATGTGTTGAAGATCTCACATTGACTAAACATAAAAACAATTCATATTATATAAATGAATATAAACCTTGTTTTATAAATCAATTTTATAAAATTAAGTTAAACAAATTCACTTAAAATAATCTTGATATAAATATCTTTGTTTACCCACCAAACTATTTTACATGTATGGCTATAATAACAATATCTTGACTCCTTCGTTCAACATACCCAACTCTTGACTTTAACTTTAGACCTTGCCTTACTTAGTATATAAAACAATTAAAATTGGTTGAAATTTGTTTGTTCTAAAATCCTCTTTAACCTACTCTATTATAATTTACAATTCAATATCAGCCATAGGAAATTAGAGGTTCCATTTTATATTAACATGTGTAGAGCCACAATTACATGAGTTTCATAACATATATAATCTATTATATCTCATAACATAATCAATTAAGATATAATCCATTAACTTTATTTTCCCATAGCTCCAGTTTTTCAGCTAAAGTTAATTTGCTTTTATTAACAAATGTTATTTATTATTTACGCCCATAATCAAAAAAATCATTGAACCAATAAATTACTGGCAACAACCAGTTTTCCCACTCACAATATATATTACGCTTAATGTTGTGATTTTGTTAATTTCTTAGAAATAAAATCACAAATTAGAAGACAAAAGACGTAAATAAACCACAAATGAAAGAAAAAAAATCTATAATTATCTAAACATTTAAGAAAATTATTTCTTAAAAATTAACTTAAAAATAAAAATTAACTAATTACTATATTAACTAAATTAAATATTATTTAATAATTAAAAATTATTAATATTTTAAAAAAAATTATTATTAATAAAAAATTATAAATTAGTTTTTAAATTAATTTTTAATTAATTACAAAAATTTTAAAATTATCTTTTATTCTAAAATAGTTAAAATTTTAATAGTTAATCAAATATTAATTAAAAAATAATAATAATAAAAATTATTTTATATACTAATAATCTTTGTTTAAAAAATAATATCTAATTTAATTAATATAATAATTAATTATTATTATTTTTAAATTAATTTTTATTTAATAATTTTTTTATAATATTCATCTCTCATCATTTATGAGAGGAGTGAGAAATCCAAACTTAATTAAACCATCCGTACCTCCATTCCTCACAAAAATACTTAACCTAAGGAACTGATATATTAACATTCCCTACCCTAAAAACATACGTCTAACATTTTAATAAATTATTATTTTTATTTTATTTTTTAATTTAAAATATTATTATATTACTATAAGTAGCTGTGTGTGTTTTTTTACTATTTGAAGTGTCAAGAGAAAAGTTATCCTTAACCTAATACAAAGGCAATATTCCCTCAAAGAGATACAAAATCATTCATTCACTCACAAATGATGCTCACTTTTCAATAATAACATATATGGCATATTTATTCCTAATTAATTACTTATAATATATAAAAACTTGTCATGTCACTTAGAAAAGGGAGACATATGAACGTGAACTGTTTTCTCTGCCATTTATAAAAAAACTGGAACAAAAACAGGGTAATTAAAATGTATTTTTAATCTTTTAAAATTTGGAAAACTTTATTTTAAAAACTATGATTTTGATCTTCATTTTTATGAAATATGGTAGAATTTATCTCTTATTCTAGCACTTTGTTAATTAAGTTTACGAGTTAACTAATATTTTCATGTCAATTTTTGTTAATAGTTCATTTGTGTTAACTAATTGTAACATAATTTTTATGTAATGTTATGTGTTGGATTTGACGTAGATTAATGCACTTACATTTTATATAATGGAAGACATATTAGTAAAAAAGGCACGTGATTTTTGTAGGAGGCTATAGTACAAGAAATTTCATAATTTAGATTATGTCAAACTCATTCAATAAATGCATTAAAAATGTCTATTCAATTATATAAATTATACTTTCAGTTATTTAAGAAGCTATTGTACCTAATACATGAATATTAAATTTAAATAGTAATAATTAATCAAGTTTAATTGCTATGCTTCAAAGTTATTCACATTTGTCAACATAACTTTTTAAAAGTAAATTTGTGGACTTATTTACAATGAAAATGCATTTTGACCATTCAAACTAGTGACGTTTAACAAGGCACTCAACCTCAATTTTGAAAAAGAAAACTTATAATATAACTTAAACTTAACGTAATTATATAATTTTTAATCAGAATAAGAAATTAATGTATTAATATATTTATTAAATTATATATTACAAAAGAAAATTAATAGAATCAAATTTTTTTAAAAAATTATTATATTAACTAAATTAAATATTATTTTAGAGACTAAAAAATTATTGTTATATAAACTAGTTTTTATTATTAATAACTAGTTTTTCTAAATTGATATATAATTAACTACCAATTTTACTTTATAATTTAAAGTAATTAACTGTTGTAATCTTAATACTTTATATCAAATTAAAAATAATTTATATATTTTATTAATAATAAAAACTATTTAAATATTAATAATTTATTTAATCTTTAAAATAGTATTTGATAGAGTAGTTAGTCTACTTTAAATATTAATTTTAAAATGTAAAATATTGGTAGTTAAATTTTTTATAATTAATTAAATATTAATTTAAAAATTAGTTTATAAATTTATTAATAATAAAAATTATTTTAGATATCAATAATTTTTTTAGACTTTAAAATAATATCTAATTTAATTAATATATTAATTAATTTTTTATTAATTTATATTTAATAATATATGAACTTATTTTAAAAAATATTTATTTATGAAAATATTGTATGTCCTGTCTTTAAAAATATTATTTAATTTGAATAAAAATGTATTTTTATATTCAAAATGCATACAAAAACATTGAGTATATTTATATATAATATTAAAGAACTTGTTAAAACAATTAGTCCTAATAATTTATAATATAACTCATAATACACTACAACTCTTACATAAGCAAGTTGAAAAAGAAAGGTCTATTTTAAAGAAAACAACATGATTTAACCATGAAAAGAAGCCTCGGTCCCATCAATTATAACTGACCACAACCACTTATCATCAAAAGTCAAGATTCTTCATATTCAACATTTTGTTATGAATAAATAATCTCATAATCAATTATTTGTGGAAATCCTTTCATTTGTCTCATTCTTTCAGATCCAAATTAACGTATTAGTTTATTTTGTTTTCTAGGGTTGATAACTTTTTTCTATTTCTGTAATTTTTAACGTAAAATTTACAGCTTTATGCAATGTGAAATATATTTTGGATTTTACAAAGGAATATTCCTTTACAAACAATACAAGTTATAAACAAACTTACTAGGATTTAAAATAATATAGGTTAATTAAAAGGATGAAATATAATACATAAATTGTACATAAATAAAAAAAAACAATTATCACTAAAAAAAATCATCAAATAGAAATCAATTTTTAGAAACCAAAATAATTAGTTGTAATAGTAACTAAATTAGAGACCATTTTAGAAACTAAAAAAAATGGTTTCTAAATTAATTTCTATTATTGTTAAATAGTTTCTAAATTGGTATCTAATCAGCTACCAAGGTTTTAACTACCAATTATTGATATTCTAAATTTGGTAGCAAAAACTTTGGTTGGTAATTAGATAACAATTTAGAAACCATTTGACAATAATATAAACTAATTTAGAAACCAAAAATTTATTTAGTCCCTAAAATGGTCTCTATTTTAGTTACTATAGCAACTAATTATTTTTTGTCTCTAAAATTGGTTTTTATTTCATGATTTTCTTGTAGTGTATATGTTCAGATATCTTTAAACTTTCACTATATGTTCTTATTGAGACGAGTTTGAATCGTTTGAGAAGCTATACAAGTTGATTGATTTTCTCTTTGAAGGGTTGTCGAGTTGTGTTGATGAAAATCGAGTTGTGGTTGAAGGCTATTTTACGAAAAATGTATCGTGTCAGAAGTAATAATTTGTCCATAGGATGGATATTGAACTCACTTTGAATTCTCAAGTATAAGATTCTCTAAATAAAAATAATAAGTAAAATTTTGTAGGATGCTTGTTGTGTATGAGTTTGGAAGAATGTAAATAAAGCAAGGTAAATAGTTGTTTGATTCAATTGAGAAAATAGGAATTGAGGTTCATCCTTCTCACACTTTTGTATTTTGTAAAGCATGATAATATTCTATCTTTGATTGATATTGATGTCCATATAAAATTCATTTATATTTATTCCTCGCATATAAAATTATTAAGATAGTCTCCTAAATATCGATTTGATTCTTCGCATATTCATAAAAACTCTTTATCGTTACGAGCAGATGTTGATAGCAATTAACATTTTAAATTTATTCTTAGCATTCAAATATGTTAAGCATTATCATTTTGGTCAGATGCTTATCGCCTAGGCGAGTTACAACTTGCTTGGGCGAGTTGGACGAGAAAAAACCCAACTTCTCTAGAGTAATCTCGCTTGGACGAATGTCTCTAGAGTAATCTAGCTTAGGCGAGCTTGAGTGAGTTTTGAATGTTCCAACTTTCCCTTTTCATCTTGTTTATTCTCCTTTAGCCCTTTCATCTCCATTTCCCCCTAGAATCCTGAAAATAACACAAATTTGGGAATAAATCGTTCTTATTCATATTATAATTACAAAATATGTAAAAAGGTTTGAATTCATAAATTAAGGGTTAAATTGTAGTTATTTTATCAATAAATATCCATAAATGTGTGTCTTTTAATATGAAATATTACTAAAATATGACACTTATTAGTGGTTCACCTGTAGAAGACAGACTCTTTGACGCTAAAGTCAGTAAGAACTTTTTAAAATATGTAAAAGAGAAGAAGATAAAGTGAATTCAAGAATATGATATCAATACTCCTTGAGATGGTATTTATAGGCTTTTTGGCAGAAATATCTTAGTAACTAATATCCATTATCAGATATGAAGTTGATTGTAGCGACAATGGAAATCAATTATCCATCATAATGTTCAAGTTATGCATATTTTGGAGGTGATTAATTCCCACTATCACATGTGGGTATTAACTATTCAATACTTTTCGATTTTGGGCAATGCAAAAACCCTCAAGCTTGGAAACCTTGTTTAGGGTAATCGGGCTTTTATTTTGAATTTTAGCTTCGTTTACATCTTTGTTGAGCTCTTAAAAGTGGGTCATATTTTCACGACTAATTATAGGTCAAACTTTGTGACGGTTTATATAGCTCATTAGTCCGAGCTTGTCCATATCGGTGGTCCAGACTTAAGATAATTGTAGTGAAGTTAAGGCGGACATTATTACCATTAAATGGTAATTAAAATAGTAATAATGACATGTCATAATGAGGGGAACAAAACCTTAAAAACATTTATGATGGATTTTTATGTCTAATGATGAGTGATATGGTTTCGAGGTGCCGCATCAGTTTGGCGATTGATGTTTCACCCAAAAACTATTGTGGAGGGACACGTTTCCCTAGACCATCATGACGCTTAATTTTAGGCCATTGTCTCTTCGATCATAACATTTTGAATGTTAGGGTTTTTGAATGAAACGTTCTCAAAACTTATAAGAGTCAAACATAGAAAATTTGGTCTTTTTCTTATGCTTGCTTTTGTTGGTGGATGTGGCATTGCCCTCTATTATTCATCTTGTGTCTTTGTTTTCGTCTTTCCTGCATTCGTTGTTCATTCTTATTTTGGTATGTTTACTTCCTTTGTTTTCTCTTTTTCTAATCATCTTTCTTCCTTTAAGAATATTTGTGAGCACGAAGGTTGTTCCTGAGGAAGATCTCTCCACTAACCATACTGACTCGTTCTATATAAAAGGGAATGCCTTAGAGGAAATTATTCCTAAGGTCATCCTCGTCGTACTAGCGACGATTCTCCCAGTGGCAATTGCCGCTACATCAGATAAGAACAACACTAATGTCTTTCTAGCTAGGCGAAAAGCCTCCTTCCAGGATGTTGGGGAGACTTCTGGGCCAAACTTGTAACAACGTGTAATAATGATGGAAACTCATCCAACCACAACATCCATATAACAAGGAGGATAAAGAAGATCTTTATTTAGATACGTACTAGCACATATAAACCTAATTGAGTTTTTTTCTATCTTTTGTAGGCCAAATGAAGAGGAAAACTCTAGAAACAAGGTTTGTACATAGTATCTCAGAGAAACCTCCATACCATAAAAGAATACTAGAGCCTTAGTTAAAGACTACAAAGAAGACTAGAACTCAACTGACTTCAACAGAGACAAGTCATCATCATATTTAAGCCAGACTTTAGTTTAAAATAAATAGATGAAGTAGAATATGGTTTATTTGAGTTTGTAATGGTTAAATTAATTGGGTCATGTATTTGGATGAAGTATAGTATGATTTTTGGTCTTATATTTTTACTTGGGGTATATTAGGATTAAAGTTAGGGTTCTAAACCTACCAAGGGTTTCATTTGGGCTTCCTTTGGTCTAAAGAAAATACTGGGTCGATCTTGTGATGCAACTTGCACACCAAGGATGGTTGGACAACAAGGAGGGCGTATGGAAAGCGTGGAAGGAGCAAAGAGAGTGTGACAATTCACGTGACACACACATTTGGTCTTCTACATCTAGGGTTTCTATTTTGAATTTTATTTTTTTCATATTGATTTTCTAAATCGACTTCATGTTGTCAAGTTATGTTGAATCCATAATTGTCATAAAATACTTGTAGTACTTTGTTCAAATTTTATTTTCTTGCTTTTGTGCTCAACAATAACAAAATTTCAAAAAAATATTTGAAGTAACTACAATACTGTGTGCTTTTAATTTTTTGTATTTGAGTTCATTTACTTGTTATTAGACCTTTGACAAGTTCCTCAAAGTTAGGTTTCATTTGTGTCTTGAGATAACCATATTCTTCTTCCAGTTCCATTGGTTTCATTCTCTTTGCTATTTGTTCATTTTTGGCATTGATTGGAAAAATTCCTATGGTTAATATTGATAGTTTTGGCATGGGAATTTGGACCTAGTAACATCAATATGTTAGGAAGTTTGTGTTGAAAAGGCCCATCAACATTCAAAAGGGAAAAAAAATCATAAATAAAAAAAAGTCATGCATAGACTGAAATGGCTCATCGAGAAACAATAGCATCCAAGGTTTTGAACATCAGTGTTAGATTTAATTTTTTTAGGTCCAGAATTGATTTAAGATAAAAATTGTGCGAATAATTTCCATTATATTTCATCTTGAGATGATAAAAATTTCAAGGCCGAATCATTTTTGAAGTATCCAAAGTTCTAGTTTCTGATTTTATTGTTTTGTAATCTATTCTAGTGTCATTCTTAGGTTTCTTTTGAGTGCTTGATTTTCTTGATTATATTTAATTTCTTGTTTGTCACATTTATCTTTTAATCATTATGTTTTGTTTAATATAATCTCACTTGAGTTTTACCTTTTCTAATTGAGCTTTTATTGATTTACATTCTTGGTCTCTTTGAAGTGGAATATCCTTTTTTGGATTATGTCTTTGTGAAAGTGGATTAACTTGCTAGGTTGCACCCTAGGAGAAGGAGAAGTCTACTTCAAGTGACTCCCCTAAAGAGAGCCAACAAGTGAAGGCAACTGAAGAGAATAAACACTTAAAGGAGAGAGTTGAAGACTTTTATTTTTGTGCAATTTTATTTTGTTGTAAATGGTCATTAATTCTTTAGTTAAACATTTTGTAGATGGTGAATGTGTCTTGGAGGTTCATAAGTGTCAGAAGCCTCATCATTAGGATAATTTAGTTTAAATTTGTGCAATTTTAGTTCTAGTCTTTAAAAGTTTTTCTTTAGTTTCTTTCTTTAGAAAACTCTTTGTTTGTGTTGAAGAAATTTCTTTAGAAGGAGGTTTGTGAAGTGCATTTGTATAACCTTTGGCTAAGAAATACCTTGGTACTCAAGAGATCCACTGTGATCCACCTCTCTTTCCTGGGAACTTACATTGTGTGCTAAACTTATTTTCCTTCTTAAGAAAAATCTTTAACACTTTGTTTGGAGGGTTAGTTGTACTACTGAAGAGGATTTGGAGGCTAAAAAGGGACAGTTGTTGTAGATTTTAGTAGGGATGATTTGTGGTGATTTGCATGGAAAGAAAATAAAGGGGAGAGGAAAGAAGCACCTCCTCTAAATTGTGAAGATTTGGAAAGAAAGCTTAGACATCAAGATTCAATTACCATTATGAATCAGCGTGTACGTGGTTTTGTTGGTGATGGCAGAAATTTAGCATGGTGAAGGGGTATGTTGTGGTCATAAGCAATTATGAAAAATGGGTTAATTGGTTAGAGTAGTGGCCATAATCGATTATGACTTGAAATGTTTTTTAAAAAAACATAAAATGCATGGGTTGAACACTATGACCATTTTTTGATGTGTAATTGATTAAGATTGTGTGTGTAATCAATTAACTTTAGCTACTTAATTGATTAGGATGTGGGTCTTAATCAATTATGCTCTCATGCATAAACCATTAGAGGTCATTCTTTGTATTGATTTATAAACATTCTTCTTTATTTTAATTCAAATCTTTCAAAATTTTGAGTCTTGAGTATTTTCGTAAATCAATTAATACAATTATATCTTTCACACCATAATATTGATTCTAAATAAAATAATGATTTTTTAATAATAATTTTCAAAAATAAATAAATATATATATATATATATATATCAACCTTAATATATAAATATTTATCTTTATTTTAATTCAAATCCTTAAAAATTTCAAAACAAAGGTATTTCGATAAACTAATAAATTACACAATTAATATTCTTTTACACTTCAGTCACATCAATCATATTATTATTATCTAGAATCTTTCCACTCAAATCCACTCACTTTCCCTATATCCAAACAACCAAATTTTTTACTCTTTTTCTCCTCGTTTTCTCCCTCTTCCACTCTGAGCCTCATTCAAACAAAACATAAATACAACACTTCAGATGTCTAAGCATATTTCTGAACATTGTGAAAGTGCTTTAAGTTCTTTACCAAAATTTTGAAACATATATCTCAAGAATTTAAGTCACTAAAACTATGGAAAAGCAAAAGGCAATTTTGAAACAGAAAGAGAAAATTGAAAGGGATGCCCAACTTGCAGTTGTTGAGAAGAAACTTGTAGGATCTTAAGGCAAAAAGAGCAGAAAATACAACAAACAAACAAAGAGTAGAAAAAATTCCCAAAAAGAGTAAAAGCAATTTTACTCAAGAATCTACATAAGGGGATTTCCAAGCATAAGAGGGTAGTCTTATACTTAATGAATATTATCAACCTCCTCCTAGAAAGGATAAAAAGAAAGCTAGGTTTAAAGAGATTAGATTGACCTTCCTCACTTCTATGCTAAGGATGATGTGGAAGTTTAATTTGATTTAGAAATGGAGGTAGAAAACTACTTTGAGAAGCAAAAAATATCATTAACTATTTTGAGTTTTCAAGAAAATGGCATGTATTGGTGGATCTCCCTTAAATTGAGAAAGACGTTTTTCTAATTAACCTCCAAAAGTTGAAAAAAAATATATATCTACTCAAAAGTTGAAGAATAATGATGAAATCTTGAATAAATGGGAGTTAAAAGAGTTATATTTTACATAGTGTTTAGGGATTAAAATACTAATGATTATAAATAATTTTTTAAAGGAAAAAAATGGGAATTCTATAGTTATCTTAGTATATAAAGTAAATAATGGTGATTTCATGAAATCTTCTTGTAAAAACTGTTCTTACTAATGCTTTTTTTAATCTACCTAAAATAAAAATAGTGTAACGGGTTGGGTTTAGAAGAATGTGTTTTTCAAAAGAATGAGAGAATCTATTTTTTAAACTAAAATTTCAATGTGAGAATCGATAATGCATTAAATGAAATGTGTTAACACCATGCTGTTTATCCTAAAATAATTATTTAATTAAATTGTAAAATTATGACATTTTGAAAATTATTATTTTTCCTTTAACCCAAATGACAACTTTTAATTAAATGAATTAATAAAATATATTTAGAAGGAAAAGAAAATAGGTTATGAAAGTTTAGTTTAATACTTTCATTTATTTTCTACTTGTAATGAATTTAAAGTTGAATAGTTTGCTAGAAAAATGTTTGTGTTGCAAAAATTAATTCAATTTAACTCACTTTATCACATTTCATTGTCATGATTAATAAAGCATTAAACATCAACTAACCTCATGTTTCCTTTAATAAAATTAATAATAGTTTTATTTTTAAATGAAGTTTAAAATATCAAATGGTCACTATTCAAAATTCTCTTATTAAAACAAGATTAATAAGGTTTAGGATTTAGGATAAACAAGAAATTCATTGTTTTTTTATCAATGAAATTCATTACTTTTATATTCAGAACCAAAAACTAATTACATCTCAACTAACTCATTATATCATTAAATTTTAGAGAAATAACAATTCATCTTAACAACTATAATAATTTTGACAAATAATTCATTTATGATTTAATAAAATGTTCATATTTTATTAAAAATGAATATTTCAACTATTAGAATGTACCTAAAAGTTATATAGTAAAGAACAACATAATAAACTGAGGACTAAGGAGCAATAACTTAAACAAACTAAATTGCCATTTTTAATTGTTGTTAGTGTTTTATTTTGTTTTAATTAAAGTTGTGCACACGAATTTTTAATTTTAAATAAATTTAGTTATATGTTTTTATCGCTTAACTATCGTCATTTTACTAATTTTACTATTAAACTTTTTTAATATATTCTACTATCGAAGTTTTGAATCTTCACGCATTGTACTGATATGTTAAATTTATAATTAAATAATAACGTATCGTAAAAAACTAAAGAATCAAAACGACCTTATTTTGTAAAATGGGATTGATTATTTTTTTCATAATATGTTACTATTTTGTTAGATATTTAACAAAATGATAAAATATGGAAAAAAATTAAAAAACTTGATGACAAAATGAGCAGAAAAAAATGAAATTAAGCCGACAAATATGAATCATCTATTCTTAAAATAAATAAATATTCTTAAAATAAATAAATATGATTCCAAGAGAGCATTAAATATACACAGAATCAATTAAGAAAATTTAGAATAAAATGAAATTCTTAAATAGAATTTAAAAACTAAAATCCTATTGTGGAAAAACAATTTCGGAATGCAGGGAATACATTTAAAAAGGAAATTTAAGAAAACAAAATCTATAAATATATTTTGAATGAAGAATTAAAAATTGCAGAGAACACTTTAGTAATTTCAACTCAATAATCGGGTGTAAGTCTAAATATTTTAGGTTCTGAAAGCAATTTCCCAAAACCAAACAATAAAAAGGAAAGTAAATTTGCTTAAGCCCAAAAAATAAAGAGAATTAAAAAATAGAAATTTATATTTACATATTGAACATGAGGGTTTCGTTTTGCAACCATCCTTTCTTTATGCACCCCCATAAATGTCAGAATGTAAACTTTGTATGAAACGGAAGAGAGATGGTTCTGGAGGGTGCAAAAAGTAACTCCTTAAGCGTGTTTAAGAGAGAACTAAACAATAAAAAAGAAAAGAAAGGCATCTACTATTTACACTTCCCATTTTTTTATGCACATTTCCTTTTGTTTTCATTATATTTTGAAAAGTATTTTATGAAATAGGTTGATTTTCATAGTATGGAAAAGAAACTTTTGCAATGTTAATAAAATAAAAATATATTTTGAAATGTAAAAGAGAAAAAATATTGTAGGAAATATTTTTCAAAACGAAAATATGAAATGTATTTTCATAAATACGTTTTTGTTATTAAAAATATTTTTTACAATACTTTTTTATTTTAAATATTCTGAAAACTATTTTTTGGAATGTTAAGAAATTAAATATGTTCCTGAAAATACTTTTTCTGAATGTTAAAAATAAAATGTGCTTTGAAAATACTATCCAAGTATAAATAGAGAAACTAGTGTTTTTTGGAACCATTTTTAAAACATTTTATTTATATTTCAGAATGTATTTTCTAAGCACATTTTTATACATAAAATGAAACGAATGTTCCAAAAAGCATTTTCTAGAATGTAAAAAAGTGTACCAAAATTATTATTTTTTTAATTTTTAAAGAGTGCTCTGAAAAATAATTTTCAAAACACTTTTTTCTTTTTTCTTTTTTCTTTTTACATTTTAGATTACTTTTTTATTTTCTTAACACTCCAGAAAATATTTTTCCAAATACACATTCATTTCTTTTTTAACATTCTAGAAAATATTTTTCCAAACATGAAACAACAACAAGAAAATAAGGGTAAGCATGTCATTTTACTTGAAAGAAACAAAAAGAGAATGTAAGTAGAAAAATCTTAAGAAAAATAACAAAGCGAAACCAAAAAAACAAAAATATTAAGTGTGATATGTATAAGACATTTTCTTCCTACACCTCCATTTTTCTTGCATCTTCATACTTTTAGTGAAAAGTCTGACATATTCTTGATGAAACCAAAAATTAAGCTTAAGTCATTGCACCTTTATATTTTCTTTTTTTTCTAGATAGTATTTCGAAATCTATAATTTGAAATATTTTCTAAATTCATAAATGACTTTAAAATTTTACATGTTATTTCTAATTCAAAAAATGATTTTTAAATTGTAAAATTTAGAATTCAAATTCAAAAAGGCATTTTTAGAATTAAAAGAAAAATTATAGAGGTGCAGAAGAAACTATAGAGATGCAGGAAGAAATTGCTTATGTATAATGGGGCTTGATCCAAATATTCTTGAAACACAAAATAAAAGGAAGGAGAAAATCCTCTTACACCCCTATTTATTTCTTTTTGCACATCCTTTAGTTTTTATATTTTTTAAATATGATTCCTTAAAACTAATATTCTCCAGATACTTTTGTCAGATTAATAGATGTAATTCCAAAAATTATTTTCACGGAATTATAATTTTTGTTTTCCTTTATTTTTAATATGTGAATTTGGTTTTTTCTCGGCTATTTTAGTCTCAACATTTTAAGAAAATATATGTATGTTGATTCAATTGTCAGTTTTACATAATTTTGTTCATTATATTTTGATCCAATTGAACCTAATATTTATGTAAGGTACCATAAAAAATATTTAACTGATGAAAATGTACAAAATAAGAAACAAAAGTACATAAAATAAAAAATTAGACAAAAGTTATAGATTTTTTTTTTTAAAATCTAAGCACTAAAATCGTAAAAAAGTAGAAAAGAAATTTGAGAATGAGGAACTAATTTACCCAAATATGTTTTAGAATTTGTATGTCTAAAAAATTAAATTTCGTGAAGTATTAATGGCATTCCAACATTTTATTTATTTCTTAAATGTATTTACCACTTGTTTTCTAAGTCCTTTATAATGAAAACCAATTTTAAATATCACATTTTTACTCGATGGAGAAATATATTATGTGTTATTTAAAAAATAAAAAATGTAACACCAATTCAAGAGAGAAAAAAGGTTGGTCCAATCAAACAAATGACTAGAAGAAAAGAGGAAAAAAGGAATATATTCATTTTTCTTTGTCTTTGTGTTTTAGCTCAAAAAGAGTGATAGTGTTCTAAATTATATGATAGGTAATTTTGTTTGGTGGACATCCCTTCTTTTGGGATAATATCCTAAACTTTAATATATGATCTTTGAAAGGGCATGTGTCCTACAAAGTTGCAAGTATATGTACCATTCTAGCATCTTCAATATCATTGCCACATTCAATGTAAAGAATAATGCAATTTCATGGAATGATGATAAATTTAGAATATTAAGCAAGAAAAAAAAATAAGAATCTTATTTCAATCTCATATCTTGCTAATATTGGAAATTAAAAAATTTATATATGTAGGTTCAAATATATTTTAAATTTGAGAAAAAAGTTATATTGCTATAATTTAAGCTAAGTAGATTATCCAAAACATAAATGAGACTTTTTTTATATAAAAAAAATACTAGATTGTTTTGCTTAAAATAATTTTTAAACAACTCAATTTTGCACTTATATATAATTTGAACTAAAATATAAGAAATGGAGGACTTACATAAAATAATAGGAATTAACTACTAAATTTACACTATATTACTGACCACCCAAATATAAATACAAAAATTACCATAAAAGTGGACTTAAATATAAATAAATACAACTGATTTCATTACATTTAATGATTTTATTTTTTATTTGTTATCTCAAGATTCAATTATATGGTCATTTTAGAAGAAAAAAATATTTTCTAAATAAGATTAATAAAAATTAAATAATTTTAATTAACTATCTAAATTATTTATTGATTTTTATATTTGAATATGAAGAGATTACGTGTTTATTAAAATTTATACACCTTGGGGTTTATTTAAATGAAATTCTCCAATCAATTTAGTTAAAATTAACTTATATACACATATAAAATAAAATTGTAGAAAAACTATAAAAGATAACTTATACTTGTATATATAAATTGTAATTAACTTATAATTTCATGTTTTTTTTTTCTTTTAGAACTATTTCAGAGAGAATAGTCTAAACATCTCTTTAATGAATTAATTGTTATTGTATTTATATTTGTGAACATTTTTAATTTTTCTTTGTCTAAACATCTCTTTGTGAAATGTGTCTAAGAAGCATAAGGAGTAGCCAAGAAGGTGAAGGCACCCATTCCATGTTGGTTTGGTTGGGAACTTCCATCATTTCCATATGCTCATTTATTAAGGGATAGCTTAAGGGTGTGACATTTTATGTCTAAGTAATACCCATACAACATTCATTGGGAGGACATAAGGCCCTAGGAGGGACCTATGGGTCTTAAACACATTAGGCAACTAGCCCCACATGTTTTTTGTTTAGGGTTTTCAATTATTTGCTACCTTTGGAGGGTTTTGTCATTTAGGGAACTATTATTAATTAATGATCCAATGAAAATTAAAGGTTGAGAAAGTCCTTATTCTTTGGATTCCATATTTTAGTAAAAAGAGAGAAAAATCTTGAAAAATATTCTTTCACACCATATAAAACAAAATACTCTTACTTTACAACCTATTTCTAATAATATAACTTTAATAATTTTATTGTAATGTGTAAAAAATAACTTTTTGATGATGTTGAAGAAGAACAAAATTTAGGTTTTAAATATGAAAGAAGAGGAACTTAATTTCTTTAAACTTAATTACATATTTTATCATTAAACTGTTATTGTTATTGTTTCACAAATTTCATCATTCAAATATATTAATTCTTATAATTTATCTCATTTATTAATTTTCCAATATAATGATGATGTATTTGATGTAATTTTTTCAATTCTTTTTTATTTTTTTATTTTTTTTCATAACATTTTTATTCTTTTATAACTTTAAAGAATCAATAAAATTAAGAAAACTTAAAATTTTAATGATAATATGTATGTAAAAAGTAATACAATATATGTATAAAGGTAATCAGATCGAGTCGATTTAAATTCTTTAACAAGTTAATTAGATGTATGAGTCAATTCATTATCAATGCATGCAATTTTTTTTTTATCAGAATCCTAATATTAATCTATTAAATAATTGCTAGATTGCAACATACTTTTTGAAAATTTATTGTCGCTTTTTATAAGAATTTTTAATTGTTTATTGTTTTAATTATTTTTTTACTAAAATATCCTTAATTGTTTTAGTTTATAAATAATAAATGTTAATTTCAATAATAAATCCGAAGATCTGATTTTTAGTTAATTTATTATATGAAATAAAACTTGTTGCTATTGTACATTTAAGTTGTTTTATTAACATCTTTTTTTTCCTATTTATTTGTCACCTTAACTTCTTATTCTTGTCATAATTCAAATCCTCTCATTGAGTATTGAACACATCTCTTAAATCATTCATGCATTTTCATATTATTTGTATCATTCTTAACTCTTGATCTCTCATCTTTATTATCCTAAATGATTAAAAAAAATCCCTTAATCTTCCCTTTAATATTCTATTAATTAAGTTATTTCCTTCCATACTATTTTTTTAATTAAATAAAGAAACACAATGAAGCAAACAAAAAAAATCTATTAATGTCTAAAAATATTTTTTTATTGTATTAAATTTATGAGCAAATCGTGAGGATGACATTTCAACAGCTTAAATCTCTATTATTTTGCCCCCCAAATAATTTGTTTATAATTTTCATCTCTAGTGTCTTTTCTTTGTGTTGTTTTATGAGAAGACTATAATAATAAATACATGCAAAATCTTTTCTATTTCTTGAGTTTTGTCTTCTATATAGATAAATTCAAATACATAATTCTATTTACATACTTAAAGAATAATAACTTGATTTTCTTCAAACCATGTTATCTCATCAATCATTACAAACTTAAATGACAATATTATACATCACACGTGAATTTGTCTTCTTATACACATTTCTTGCACGTCACCTCTCTCCTTATATACCTCTATAAAATGTATTATCTTATAAATACTTTTTTATTATTGGAAAAGTTTTTCCCATCCTTCTTTTTAGTTATGAAAAAGACAAGTACCAAAAATTCCACAAACGAACCTATTTACATACTTGGAGGACAGGTTTCTCCTTATAGTGCTCACTTCACATCCGTTATGTCTAATTTTTTTGGGACATTGATATTTCGATCTCTTGGTAGGGTACCTACGATTGTACTTTCACACTCAAGTCAGTTTGAATCCAAGTAAAGATATTAGTCTAAGATCAAAATTTTGTTGTGATCACCTATTTAAAGTGGTTGTGTTGGAATTTTGGTTGTACGAATGATTAAATCGGGTCCAAATGAACTCAATTGTCCCTTAATCTTGTTTTGTGGGTGTTTACTTTGTAATCCTTGCATGTTTGCATGTTTGCAGTATACCTGATTTGCAGAGAGGTCAAGATGCCGACATGATGGATATGTCTCGCCCAGTCAAAAACTCATCAATATAGTTTTCAAAAGCCTAGAGTAAAAAACTCTATGAAAGAAGTGAGACATACTTGCTAAAAGAGTGAAAATATTTTTTTATTTACTTTTACAATATGTTATATCAATTAATTACTATTTGAGAGGTATTTTTGTCTTAGTGTTTTCAAGTAATGTTTACTCATGGAATGTTGAAGTTAACTATTTGATGGGATAATAAGTATTAGAGAGTGATACATATTAGAAGTAAATAACACATTAAATTAACTTTAAAAAAATCTCAAAGTATAAAATTAAAGACATAATATATATGTTTTTATCATTCTTAACTCAACATGTCTATTTATACCTCACATAAATTGAATATTTTTGGGTTATGTTTTTTCTTCTGTGTAAGAATTTCAAGTGTGAGTTTGAGTCTTATATTTAGTAAGAATAAGTAAGATAAGAAAGAAGACTTACACACTCATTACCTTAAAGGTTTTGGGTTGAATGTGACATCTTAGTCTCTTATACGATTTTATTCATAACTAATGGGCGTTGAATTTCCCTAGTTTTTTTCTCTCGTAAGAACCTCACAAACTAGTGTATAAACGTGGAATGAATACATGAGTGGATGAAGAGTCCTAGATTTGGTCTTTGTCTTTGTTATTTTCTTGCTCAAACAACAATGTTCTCACTCAAGCAAAATGTTTCCACTCAAGTGAGAACAAGATAAAACACAACCTCTTCTTTTCTAGATGAATCTTGCTTCAAGCGAGGTTGTATTGCTAAAGTAATATTTTTAGTCTCTAATCCATTATTTAGTTCAATTATTCAATGTAATGGTGTGATGTTGTGGTTTAAAGTGATGTTATATTGTTGATTGTTATTGAAATGATTATGATAAGAGTTCAATTTAAGTCATAAAAATTTAATGGTATGAGAACCTTTGTTTGTATATATGCATTAAGTACATACACTTATATTTAATAGAGATATTTTAACTTTATTGAGTATCTAAATCGTATAGATTAAGACCTCAAGTACACTTGAGGTGGTGAGAATGATTTAGATACTTAAAAGGTGTTAACGAATATTTCTTGTTGAATATCATTTTGATATATAAATAAATGTGTTAATGTATGATTAATGAATGATTAAACATTTGAATTGTTTATAGTTATATGCATATTTGTATTTCAACAAACTAATCTTGTTTTTTTTATCTATGTGAAAACCTTGAGAAGTTAAATTTGGACAAGAATAAGATATTAGTTTATATTATTACCCTTTTGGATGAATGTACATATGTTATTATATAATTCTTTTTTTTTTCAATACCTTAGTTTTGTAAGCCTTTATTGTTTTTTATTGTTTTATATGGAGTTTATAGGAAAGTGGGGTCTCACATAGAATTTTTAATTTTCCTTTATAAAAACATTTCATTTTCATTTCACTGGATTTAGCACTATCATTAAGTTATAAGCTATAATTGACCGTCAATGTACAACTCTTTTTATTTAAGAGTGTAGCAATCCAAAATTATTCAAATGTGACTTGGCCCACTAGCATATGTATAATGGGAGAATTAACACCACCTATAACAATCTTCACCTTAACAATTTTCCGACTGACAATCGAAATCGTGATATGACTTTGATATGAATTGTTTGATCGAGTACTTCCTATTACTAGACCAAGAGTTATAGTTGATATTTAGGGTGTAACTAAATTTACTTAAGAGTGTAACAATGCAAACACCACAATTCATCACAGAACAATTGATGTCACATGCAAGATGATTAAAGTGATATGAGATTGTCTTTTATTAGTTTAAGCAAGATTCTCTACAACCACTTTTAAGATAAAAAACTAAAAACAAAAATTAATTTTTTCCATAAATTAAAATTAATTTATGCCTAAGTTAATTTGCAAAAGTTCTTTTATATAAATCTTATAACTTTTTATTTTTAACTTATGCAAAAATTTAATTTTTGTTATATATATATATATATATATATATATATATATATATATATATATATTTATTTTTATATATGTGTTTTTTTTTTATAAATATATTTTTTATTTTTTTTTTTTA
>Ga0123342_1004800_pt1 | contig 20279 bp, 11 predicted proteins | sample Turbeawhitnodule_FD_89960 | JGI IMG/M metagenome (GOLD analysis project Ga0123342, IMG submission 89960) | Root nodule microbial communities of legume samples collected from Mexico - Turtle bean Mexico white nodule | ecosystem: Host-associated > Plants > Roots > Nodule | place: Mexico: Nepantla... | reverse complement strand
TTGGTAGTTGTGGTGTGGTTTGCGCAGGTTCCTTCGGTAACTCCTATATGAAAGGCTAGACTGAGGCTTGGAAAGCTTTAAGTGGTTGTGCAGGTTGTTTTGGTATTTCCTATCTGGCAGGGTTAGACTGATGATTCTGCTCTGTATTGCGGCTGTCTTGGACTTTTTGTTTGGCAGGGCCGGACTGAGTTCTTTGCTCAGAACTGCGATTGGAAGTTGTTACGTTTTTCTTGCAGGCAATATCTGGTCTATGTATTATCCTCAAAGGATCGGTTTGTTGATGTTAGCTTTTGGATTTTTGGTACAGTTTGCCTGTTACAAAGATTTGGCTTAGTTGTTGGGTGATGTGTCTTTTATTATCGAGTTTGACACTACGGTAATTTAGCCTCAAAAACCTCTTGTATGTCTTTGTTTGAGGATGTGACCTTTTTGGTGGGTTGATGTAACTGTATTTGTTGGGTGCTTATATTTTGTACTGGGATTGTGTATTGTTGGATCATTAGTTGGTAGGGTACTAGAATACTTGTATTTGTGGTTTTGTATAAGGGTTGAGACACCCCTGAAGTGTCTCTTTTTATTTTTTTTATTTTTTGCTAAAAAAAAAAAAAAAAAAACCATGGAGACAGGGCCCACGGACGCGATTTTTCTTCTTCAAAATATACCAATTTAAATAAAAATTATCTAAATATTTTTTTATTCAAAATATCTGTTAATCTTGATTATTGAGATAGTTTTTCTCATCATTCTTAACTAGTCAACGTTATTTTCAAAGTGGTTCCGATAAAGATAAGTGTACTTAGTATCCATTGGTTTTATGTTGAAATCTCACAATTAAGAGAGTCAAATGCAGCCAAGGAAATGGACTCCTACATCATTAATTCAACTACAATACAGTTTGAATCATTTTAACTTAGTCTCTTAATATTTCTTAAACTATTAAAGAAAAATAAAACTGCAGAATAAAAAAAAGAAGTTTTCTAGGAAGTTATAGGAAGTTAAGAACATTAAAAAAACAAAAGGCATATGAGCAAATACATCAACACTACCATTCAAAAGCCATAAACTGATAAAACAAAATCTACATCCCTTAATTACCATTACTTCTGAAAACATGAACAACTAGTGTTGCATCTTTTCTATTGACTAGCTCAAAGACACAAATATCTCCAGGTTTCAGGTTGTTTTCTCTTGCTAATAAGGCCCAACCAGCACTGAACTTAGCTGAAGATGAAGAATTACACACAAACTTCACAGGCCACAATTTGTTTCTAAATTGTATCATCATCACATTCTGATTAAACTTTATAAGATACTTCCTTGCAAAGTAGATAGGCACACACTGCATCAAGTCAAGTATATATATGTAGATCACTATTAGAACAAAATCAAAATGTTCATGAAAGAATAATAATACTTGCCAGCTAGTATTGTATAAAAAACTTTACACCTGTTCACATATTTAGGTGCCTAACTTACCAGGTATCTGGTTGTGTTTTCCTTTGATGGTAAAGTAACCATGAAAAAGGGATTTTCTGATTTGAATTTGCTAGCTTCTTTATGAGCTCTGGTTAAGATCTTTGACTTGAAGTCACTTTCCAACTGAAAATCTTTGACTAGAACTTCCACATGTCAAGTTAGTTCTTGAAGGATTACACTAAGCAGAATTGTGAAAGATCAGTTTTATCTGTTTTTAGAGATAAATAATAACTGCTACCTAAGAAATAGATTCAACTTAGAGGATTCTCTTTTTCAACCAATCATTTAAAGGAACGGATTATAAATAATGAAAAATAGTCAATAACTCATATTTTTACCATTCTGATGTAATCTCACTTTTTAATTAACAAAATGGATAAAACTTTAAAAATTATCAAAATGCATAAGTCGTTCAGTATTGAAGAAGTGGTGTTCAGTATGAAGAAGTGATTTCAAAGTGACATGACTTTTAAATCATTTCAGTACCTTGTGAAATTGCATCAGAATTGTAAACTCCCTAATAACTCTTCACTTTAAAGTAAAAGTAAAAAAACTATGAATCCCTCATGAATGATGAGTTAAGTCTAAAGTCTCATTGTGAAGATAAATAAAAATGGATTATTACCTTGTGAAATGGGGAAACTTGGTTCCTCTGCACCTCGAAAGATTGAAACTATGAAAGCAAGGCCTTGGATCCTCTTGATCATCTCAAAAACACAAACATCCCCCACATTCAAATTGTTTTCTGATGCAAATTTCTTCCATCCCCCACTAATTCTAGGAGCAGAATAAATAACAGGCCATGTTCTCCCATCCAATACCTCAAGGTTGACAACTTCACGTGTGTTCTTCAAATATTTTTCTACAAAATGTGGTGGTATTTTCTGGAAGTTTTTTACAATGTAAAAAAGAACAAGAACTGCAGGTTACACTTCTGCTGCAACATCCTTATGAAAGAAGATAACTCATAACAAAGCACATATTTAATAAGATGCTCACCAGGTAATATCTTTTAATCAATGACTCCTTCATGACAAGCAGGAAAAAGGGGTGTTCAGGTCTGAAAGTTATGGCTTTCTTTAAAGCCGTAGATGTTAACTGCTCCACTTTTGAGCATTCACTGTTAAAAGCGTGTTTACCTTCAACTTCTGAAAGATTTAACATGGTATAAGCAATGAAAAAATAGGTCTCCAAAATTTATTGGATTCACAAAATGATCTGATCATGAACTACATACCATGTAATTTTTGCTTTATAGATTTTTCCTCTTGAATGCTAGGACTTTTAGTTTGGACATGCTGATGCAAATGTACCAAGTTGGGGCTTCTCACAACATTTGTAGTTATGCTATTTTTCATTTTCTTACAAGGTTGGGGAGAAGACAGAGTTGGCTTCACTCTAGTATTTTGACATGATAATTGCTCCAACAAAAGTTCATTAGAATCATCAGAAATGTGGACAAGATTTTCCTTTCTACAATGAGTAGTGTGGGAAGGATAGTCTATTTCAAGGGCACTATTGTCAAATATGTGTACTTGAAAATGAGTAGTTCCCTGGTATTCAAAGAACAGCAAATGGCCATGATCTAGAGAATAGTATGTGGCAAACTCCTTCCATCCATTTTGAAACCAAATCTCACCATCACTCCTGACCCAGTATATTTTCCATTCAGTACCATCAGGAGATCTAAGAAACACAGGATTTGACATTCCATCTCCATGTTTTCTAGTGAACATTTTTGGGAGATTCTGCAAAAAGATTGTGTTGTTAGCATGTATAATAAAATTGACAACCTCAACAAAGAAACACAAACTCCAAATAGTTTTCTTATCAATTCACACATATGATTAATGGAGAAGTTTGTATATATCCACGATGCAGAGATACAAAAGTGGTAGTTTCAAATTAGTTTTTACCTATTACAACAATAGGCTAATTAGGTGTTTGTCAAAGCTTTAGTTTTTCATACTCCAAAAGCAAAATATTTCTTTTTAGTCTCTCATTTCTAGAAATCTATCAAAAATGGTCCCTGTATCCATAGAGGAGAAATCTTGTGAAAGATGAAGAGCACAAATAGTACATTTCCATGCACAGGATAAAAAGAGATGATTTAGTTTGTAAAAACTAATAACAAATATTATCTTATTTGAAGCAACTACATACATTTAACCCCATAGTGTTCATGAAAATCAGCTAGGGATACTAAGGTAGAATCATTTGATGGTGCTAAACTTGAACCATTACAAGTTAACTCAAAAGAGAAGTTTGAAAGTAGTGATGCTTACAAGTATTCCATGTGCAAGGTTTGGTCTGAGGATAATCTTACAGAAATGAACTACAGTGGAAGAGAGGTTAGTTGGTGAAGTCATAGATGTTGAAATGTCATCACAGAGTGAAGAAGGGATTTTTAAGGCTTTGAAATTTACTAGCATGGAGCAGGTTGAGGTATTTGTCTTGTGGCTATCTAATCATGTGGCTAGGCTGATTGATGAATTAGACTTCTGCTTCTGTCTGCTCTAAAGTACAGATTTCAGTGACTACCTTCAACAATGACTTGATAATTTAATTATTATATATATAATATAAACTAGTTTAATCCAAAAAAAACTAGTCAAGTTTTAAATTTAAAAAATGTAACATAATTATCATAAAAAGGCTAATCATATTCCCTGTTTTTTAAAATAACAATATTATCTTTTTATATATCTAAATTTTATAAATTATTACTGTGTTGATTATAAATTATTATATATAAATTAAAATTATTAATATTTAGTTTATCAATAATAAGATTAAATTAAGTAAGTAAAAAAACTAGAGTTTAAGTAAGTCTTAAAAAATTAAAAATATTTATCTTTTTTAAAGACTGTTGCAAGTTTAAGGTTACTCCACATTTGTTCATTTTTTATATCCTGACTAATTAGGAAAGAAATAAGAAAAAGTAAAACTAAAAAATAATAATCTTATTTTTTAAATTATTTCAAGCTATAAAATTAAAATTAATTCCTTTTTATTTTTCACCCCTCCCCTTTCTTCAGATTGTAGATACGAATGTTGAAACAAATTAAACAAAAAATAATAATTAATTGAACTTAATTAAACTATAAATTTTTCTACTATGGAGATGAAACCTGAAGAACTGTTGAAGGTTTCGTCTTCTTCTTTTCTTTGGGCAGATTGTTAGGATTTTGTTGTGATCTTTCTGGTCTTCGCATTACTCCTTCGGCTCTCAGTCTCGGACGAATGCCAAATGAGGGAGGTACGTGCAGAAGGCACTCTGATGCTTAAGTTAGTAAAGAAGGTGTTCGACACTCTGGTGTGTACAGTGATAATGTAATACCTTATTCTTTGAAATATGTGTTATTTATATTATTTTAATAAACTTACCTTATTGAGCCTGATTAGTGGAACTTATGGTTGCATTACCTAATTCTTAATGGTAATTTAGCTTCACTGACCTGGTTTGAGCGTTAATGATTAAATGTGTCAGTCGATCAAGTTGTCCATGAGAATCTCGATCATATCGGCTAGGAAGGTCGAGTCTCGATCATCTCGATCTCGTCCCAGTAAAATAAAAATTGAAGTGTTTTTATTAAAAATAAACTAAACTTTTATTGTAATCATTATTACCCATTTTTAAGTCACCAATTCTTTTAAATAACTTAAAGACTATGAGCTGGCATAAATTCAAAAAATATTAAACCCATAACCTTGAGTTTCTAAAGATATAACCAAATTTAATACGAAAAATGTAATTTGTAAAAAAAATGTTCATTACTTCTAAATGTGAACCTGCATGCTCATGTATCGAATACATTCAAAGCAGGTCATAAACATAGACAACTAACATAATACTACAAATTTATGATAATTCATTTTTAAAAAAAAACTTTCTATAACATAACCAACTTGTATATAATCATTTCATTATACACATACATTACATTCACATTATTATATATATATATATATATATATATATATATATATATTCAGATCATACATGAGTCCACATAAATATATAAACATACAACTTTCGGAAAACACATTAAACATTAAACAAATTCTATCAAAGACTAAACACATTTATCAGCTAAGCATAATTGAACTTTATGAGTTCAAAATAAGTTTAAAACATTCAAAATCTAGAACTCATGACATAAGTTGGGTTTTATAATATTAATAATCCTTTATAAAATTATAATTATTTTCTAGTATACAAATTTAGTCGTTTTTAAAAAAAATATTATATACACTTTTATGTCCATTAAAAATTATAATAAATAATTGCTAAATTAATTCTGTAGGTATTTGTAGTATCACTTTCTATTATACAAATTTGGTACTTTTTCAAAAAATATTATATATACTTTTATGTCCATTAATAAATTATAAAAATAATTGCTAATATTAATTTTATAGGTTTTTGTAGTATACTAGCTTGATAGTCTTTTTCAAAAAATTGTTATAGAACACTTTTATGTCAATTAATGAATTATAAAAAAATAACTTCTATTATTATTTTTGTTATTCTTTATAGTATACTAGTTTGGTAGTTTTTAAAAAAATGGATATCCCCTTTTATGTTTATTAATAAATTATAAAAATAATTGTTAATATGAATTTAATAAATATATTATATACTCAATAAATATCAATTAAAAATTTATGTAATTATTGATATTATTTTGAATAGAATAAAGAATAAAAATCTAATTTAGATTTATAAAATTTTAAATCTTTATTTATTTAAAAATTATCTTAAAATAATTCAGGCTTTATAATACTAATCGTTATTTATTGTAATCTTGTAATTATTTTTTAGTATAAAAGATTGGTATTTTTTTTCAGAAAATATAACATATACTTTTATGTCCATTAATAAATATAAAAAATAATTGTTAATGGTTGGAGATTCCATATCGACTACAGATGAAAACATTTAATTATATATAAATGAGTGCAAACTTCACCTCATAAACTGATTTTATGAGATTGAGTTAGGCTTAAAATTCATTTCATAATATGTATCAAAGTCTTTTAAAGTCAATCCTAACAATTTGTTGGACTTATCAGAGCCTTTAATGTGTTAGAGATCTCATATCAAATTAAAAAAACTATTATATGCACCTTTATGTTTATTAATAAATTAATTATAAAAATTAACTGCTAATGTTACATTTAATAAATATATTATATACCCAATAAATATTAATTAAAAATTATGTAAATTATGGATATTATTATTTATAATTAATATATTATATTATCTCGCTTATTCTTCTATGTTATAATATGATCGAATAACCACGGGCTTGAGAAGAGTTTAGAATAAAGAATTACATAGAGATATAATTCTAAATCAAAATAAAAAAATAAATATGTAATTTATATTTATATACTTTCAAATATTATTCATTTAAAAATTATCTTAAAATAATTTAGGTTTTAATAATATTAATCATCTTTTATCATCTTGTTATTTTCTTAGGATTTTTTCAAAAAATATTATATACACTTTTATACTCATTAATAAATTATAAAAAATAATTTTTAATATTAATTTTGTAATTATTTTTATTATAATAGGTTTGTAGTTTTTTATAAATATCATGCAAAACTTTCATGTCCAATAATAAATTATAATATTAATTTTGTAATTATTTATAGTATGCAAAGTTTGAAACTTTGTTTTAAATATTATAAACACTTTTATGTCTATTAATAAATTATAAAAAATAATTTGTAATATTACATTTAACAAAATATAATTCTAAATACAATAAAAGTAAACATCTAATTTATATTTATAAACTTTTAAATCTTTATTTATTTAAAAAATATCTTAAAATAACTCACGTTTTAGAATATGAATCATCTTTATCATCTTGCGATTTTCTATTATACAAATTAGGAAGTTTTTCAAAAAATATTATATACACTTTTACATTCTTTAATTTTGTAATTACTTGTGATATACTAATTTGGTAGTTTTTTTTAAAAATATTATGTAATACTTTTCTGTCCATTAATAAATTATATAAAAAAAATTTAATACTAATTTTTGTAATTATTTATAGTGTGCAAGTTTAGAAATGTTTAACTATTATATACAAAATTTATGAAAATAATAAATTATAAAAAATATGTGAATAAATACATTATATACTTAATCAATGTAAATAAAAATTATGTATAATTATTGATATTATTGCCTATTAATATATGATATTATACTCAATAAATGTTAATTAATAAATTACAAATGATATTCTTATAAAGAGAGACAAATTTAATATGAAAACATATATTACAAATAGAGAGATAGATAACACAAAAGTTTAAACCCTAAACCCATACACAAGATTCAGACTTCTACAGATACAAGAATGGTTCGTTCAAATCTCTCAGATGATTCTACTAAATCTGATCCTTGCAGCTATGTTCATTGTTTTATTTTCATCTGGTATGAACACAAAAAAATTAAAAAAATGAATTTATTTGTACAATAGTTTGAATTTGATTTGTATTTATTGTTCATAATTTCAAGTTTTGATTATAAGGCTGGTCATTGCCAAAGTTTAGGTTTTAAGAAAGGATGTTGTTGTTTCAACGCAGTATTGAAATCATTTAACAATAATATATGTACCAAATATTGATAGTTAAAATTTTGGTTGTTAATTAGTAGTAATTTAGAAACTTTTTAACAATAATAGACACTAATTTAGAAACCAAATTTTTTTTTGTCTCAAAAATTGTCTCTAATTTAGTCACTATAGCAACTAATTATTTTTTGTTTCTAAAATTGGTTTTTATTTCATGATTTTCTTGTAGTGGCGACTCAAGCAGCAAAAAAAAAGACTTTTGCAAAAGCCTTAATGTGTTATCCCTCTTTTTGCCTTCTCCTTACATTAAGGAATGTTTGATATATATTCAGATTGATAAAGATATGTATCTCGCAGGTCCTGAAGATTGTAAAAATCACATTCATGGAAGAATAGTACTATTTAAAGACGAAAAATCTCTTACTCATATGGACGTGTGCAAAAAGCTGGATCTTGCCTAAAAATCTCTTGGATCGTGGAAAGCAATTCCTCTATGAAAATGATTTTACGAATGTCTTTTTTCTTTACTCTAAGATATGAGAAGAGTCATAACACTAGGGTCTTGGAATCTCAATCTGGTATATTTAGTATTTTCTTAGACTAAAGACTTTGTGTCATCTTTCATTTTTTTTTATCAACAATAAAAAATGAATAAATGGGAAACACTTCAGAGTGATCCAACCCTAAACACCTTACCATACTCCTACCTAGAAATACCTACCACTTTGTGTCATCTTTCATGAAGCTCACCAAAGCTCCATGTTAGGTTAGGATCCACGATTCCTATGCAACATTAGCAACCAAAAGTAATTTTCTTTATAGAAAAAGAGATTGATACTCCTCTTTCTCTGGATGACTGGACCATATGTATAAATCTATATGTTTTTATAAAAAATTTACCTTATAAAAAAATTACCGTGACAAAGCTCTTATAAAAAAATTACCTTGACAAAGTTTTTGTCTAACATCGTTAATCATTTTGGATAACTTGCCATTGAATAGAAGTACAAGTAAACATCTAGTTTATTTTTGTTAAAAATTATCTTAAAATAACTCACTTTGGTGAATATTAAGCATCTTTTATCATCTTGCCATTTTCTATAATACAAATTAGGAAGTTTTAAAAAAAATATTAAATACACGTTTATATCCATTAGTAAATTATAAAGAATAATTGCTAATATTAATTTTGTAATTACTTGTGATGATATACTAATTTGGTAGTTTTTTAAAAAAAATATATATGTAATGCTTTTATGTCCATTAATAAATTATTAAAAAAACAATTGTTAATATTAATTTTTGTAATTATTTATAGTGTGCAAGTTTAGAAATTTTTAACTATTATATACAATTTTATGTCAATTAATAAATTATAAAAACTAATTGGTAACGTTACATTTAATAAATAAGTTATATATTTAATCAATACAAATGAAAATTATATATATTATTATTGCTTTTTAATAAATATATTATATTAAGTAAATGTTAATTAATAAATTACAAATGATATTCTTATAAATAGAGGCATATTCATGAAACATATATTACAAAATAAAGATAGATCATAAAAAGTTTAAACCCTAAACCCATACACAAGATTCAGAATTCTACATATACAAAAAAATGGCTCGTTCAATTCTCTCAGTGATTCTGCTAAATCTTATCCTTGCAGCCATGTTCATTGTTTTATTTTCATCTGGTATGAACAAAAACAACTTTCAGAAACTGAATTTATTTGTACAATAGTTTGAATTTGATTTGCATTTATTGTTCATAATTCCAAGTTCTGATAATAATGCAGGTGTTAGCAGCAAACCCTCTTGTCAAGGAGCATGCACTCAATTTCCTGACTGTGCTGGCCATTGCCAAAGTTTAGGTTACAAGACAGGACTATGCACTATAGATGTATGCTGCTGTTCCAACTCAGGTTCACTTTTTGTGTGAATGCAAATAAACAATGCATTCTTTCTATGAATTCTAAGTATTATTGAATAAATATTAGCTTAATTGCTAAAGAATTTGTGAGAAATTGAGTTTTCTCTATTTTACTGTGTTGTCTTTACTGATATATTAAATTACATTATCCAATATAATGGTTTTTAAATTACTAACATCAACTATATATTGTTGTGCATTTCAAAAAATTTAAAAACAATAATCAGACTTTGGTTTTTAAATTTTGCCTTAGATTTTTTTCTCTAATAGAGAAAGTTTGAACAAACTAAGTTTGAGGTTTTGAACAAAGTAACTTTAAAGTTTGTATATTTCATTAAAAAAATTTCATGTAGGCATTTTTTACTACAAACTATTTCATTTGATTGTTTTTCTGTCCAATCAACACTATCTATTTTGATTATTTAATTAGTAAAGATGTATGAAAGATTTGAGGTTTTAAATAACAAAATTGATTACAAAGTTACATATTCAAAATAAAATAAATTAATGATATTAATATATAATATAATTCAAATTTATAACAGATTTAAATTTAAAAATTGTGCAATCTACCCTAATTTCATAAAGAAATGGGTAATTTTTAATTTAATATATATGTGTGTGTGTGTGTATTTTTGTTTAAATATAACTAAATATTAATTGGTTTTTAAAAAATATGGAACTTAAACTATACAATACATCAAAACAAGAAAAAATAATGAATTAAAATTAATAAATTGTGAAAATATTCTAGAAAAATTAGTGAATATATATTTACTTATTTAATACCTTTAAGTTAAATTAAATAATACAAACAGTAAAATACATTTAATTCATTCAAACATATGATAATATAAAAGAATAATATTGTTGAATAATACGAAACATTTATGAGACTTTATTATTGTATATCTTGTTGTATGTTTCCCTTAATTTCATTAAATATTAGTTTTCATTTTTTTATTTAATGATTTAACAAAATTATAAGACTAAGTGCAACTTTTTATTTTAACTTTTAGTTCATTAAAATACCCCGTTATATTCTCTAGACACTTAAATATCTAGGAAACAATAAGAGTATTTTTTGGTGCGCTTAAATATAAATAAGTTTTGAATTTCTTAAATCATATTTATTGTTACGGTTTAAAAATATACTTATCGTTAAATCTAATCAATTTCTCAATAAGTGTAATTTGACGATAATTTTAAAAAATTATTTATGCTATAAAAATAAAAAATATCAATTAGATAAACTTAACTATTAATCTTTAATCAATGCTAAAATAATATAGTTTAGGAATGAAGATAATTATTAGTTAAGGTAATTATAAAAAATAATATAATTTCTATTAATTAAATATTTCAAAAAATAATGTAATTACATTTAGGGTTTATTGTTTATGTTTTAGATGGATTGAGGAACACATAGTTCAACATAATATGAAAAATCATTTAAATCAATTTAGGATAATAATGCGTGGGGTGTATGTGAATAGCAATTGTGGTGGAAATTTGGAAACAAGGGAATAACATCATTTTTAATAATATATAGTAGAGTTGATTCAATGGAGATGTTCGCTATAACACAATTGAAATCATGATCTTGGATTATCAAAAATGGAAGGGGTTACCATTTGAGTATTCTAGCTGGTGTCTGGACCCAGTAAGCTATTTGAAAACTATTAAGAAGAAATCGGGCGGTTCTTAAAACTCACTTGCTTAGGACGGTACAAAGAGGTAGATTTGTGATGATTTTGTTATGTTTTGCTTGAGTATGGTACATGGTAATATAGTTGGGAAAGGTATTTGGTCCAATGTGTGCAGGTGAAAAAATAACTGAATGAACTAGTACGAGGATGGAATTGGCTACACAAGCGATGGAAAGTGAAAAAAAGAAGACAAAAAGGGGCACACTAACATAAAACGTAGAGAAAGACAATTTGGCGAAATAAAGATGTATAATTGTATAGGACTATGATATGGCAGAGCACACTAAAATTAATTTTATATGTTAATTTGAGTGTTGTAATAGATAGTCTCAAGAATGGATAAATTGTATTACGCACACACTAATATATGTAATTATCATTAGGAAGAAAAACTATGTATGTATTATGGGTAACACCAAACATAACAGGTGTAGGTATTTTTTTATATGGATGACATGTAATTTATAATAAGGTTGAAATATCCCTGAAATACTCTCATTTATTAATTTTTTACTTGTTGTAATTACCTTTGTTAGAATTTGGATTAGTAGTTTTGGATAATTATCCTAAATTTCAATAATAAATAATATAAAACTAATAATCCAGTAAACTAATTTAATGTATATATTTCACATCCATCTTAAAAAGCTGACTTGAGTAATATAAACGTCATGTGTTAAGTTGTGAACTTACATTATAATCGTCGATGGACATGCCTTTCCAGTTTAATGGTAGGATTTTTTTCCATTTTTCCATCCACAAAAAGAGGCCGTAGGATCCTCCTAAGTACAAAGAGGTGTGGGCTTAAGTTTAGATATATGTGATTCAACTTCTTTTAGTGTTATTCCAGGGGATGAATGGAGGCATTCAAGAATAATTAGGCGCATCTTTGTCCATCTTTTAAAGGTTCTTAGTACAAGTTTTGGAGGTTTCTTCTAGCTTCCTCCTCATTTGCGTATTTTCTTCCATAAACATGTTCATCTCTTTGTTGCTTCACTTCTTTATAGTGAGTTCCTTTTCGAGTTTGGTAATATCATTTCATTTGTATGGTTGTTTTGTGTTTTTGATGTTGATCGTTATTGATCATATTCCTTCTCAAACGTCATGTAGTCTTTTAAAGTTCAATTCAGACTTACGATGAAAAATGTTGACACTCTAGTAGATTGATAAGTAAATCTTCAAAGGGTGTACATGTCATAAGCAAATCTAGAGAAGAAGTTTCGCAAGCACATTTGTATATCCTGAATAACACTGATGAGGTGTTACCATACTTAGATGCACACAAAGACATTGTCAAATATAAGAATCCAAGACAATCAGAAAAATGGGTGTTAATTGAGAATAACATAACTTTCATGTCATGGTTTAAGCATCAAATCATGAATGATCCATCAACATATGAAACATTAACATGGCTTGCAAACAGTCTCAAGTTTGATGTTTTATGTTGTTCTGGCTATGAAGTAAATGGTTGCTTGTTTTACATAAAGTCTCAAGATGATAGGAGTACAATACAAAATAGTGGAGCCACTTTGGAGGAAGAGTTTATGCAGTTTTCAACTTAAAAGAATGAAAATCCTATTGTAGGATCAATGCCTTATTATGGTGTCATTGTAGAGATTTGGGAAGTTAATTATACCAAGTTTATTGTACCTGTTTTCAAATGCAAGTGGGTTGACAATAAGACTGATGTTAAAGTTGATGAATCAGGAATGACTCTGGTTGACTTTCGAAAGATAGGTTATCATGATGAACCATTCATAATGGCATATCAAGCTTCCCAAGTTTTCTATATCCAAGATCCTACGTCCTAACACTGGTTTGTTGTGCTACATGGAAAAAAAGCAACATAATGACCCAGAAGATGAAGATACAAACAATGACATTTGTTAGATTGAATCACTTACAAGAACGACGATCAATAAAGAGTACGAGGGTGTTGCTGATGTTGTACATGCAACTCGAAATGATCATGACGAAGGAATATATATTTGTATGCGCATGTGTTTCATATTTAGTTTTAGAATATATAATTTTTATTATATTTCATATTCTTGATGCTTATCATATTTGTTTAATAACAGGAACATGGCAGGTGATGAAGGTCCTCGTTCAAGAACGGGTAGAGGACCTGCAAGATTAAAGAGTATGTCTAAGAAGATAAATAGAGGTGAAAAAATATCATTGCCTATTGATGTTAACACTGGTGTGGCCACTGGGCCATATGCAAAGAATTTTAGCAGTTATCTCAGAGTAGTTGCTCGTGAAAGGATCTTTATCTTAACTGATTCTTGGGATCACGTCAACGAGAGAAACATGATTTGGCAAGATATTCTGGTTTGTAATTATTCTTACTTTGTTCAATCTGAAGTTTTTTATACTTTGTTCAATCTGAAGTTTGTTTGTTTGTTGTTGATGAGTAGCAGAAACCTAAGACAAAACTACCTTTGCAAAAGAAGAAAAAAAATTCTCCATTGATGATTCTTTGGCAGCATTGGTGGAAGTTGCTACAACTTTAGATACAACCGTCGTAGAGGTTCCATGGGATGCCAATGTTTTTGGAAGGCGTAGTGATGTATCGTTGTACTTTCACATGTCTGATTTGTTGGACCTTGCATCCGGAAAAATAAGATTAACATAACAATTTTGCAATTATGGATAATGTAAGTTCAATTATTAAAATCTTTATACTTTTGATTTATTATATATATTAGTACTAACATATTGAAATTTATGTATATTTGTGGATTATGCTATTCAATAAGGGGAAACAAGATATATATGGGTTTTTAGACCCTCAACTCATTCAATCACTTGGAAACAAGAAGTCAGAAACACAATACATCACCATTGTCTTAAAGAATGGAGGAAAACGAATTTATTTTGCTCCATATATTCATTAGTAAGTCCATATTTATTAAATAAGTTATACTAAATTATTGAAATAAGAGAAACTAATTGATTTGTTATATAGGCGTCATTGGCCACTATTGATCATATATGTTCAAAGTCATACCGCTGCATGGTTTTTCTCCTTGCATAAGAAATCCCTTAACTATTTTAAACATATTATAGATAGGTACGACAATTTCATTTTACATTTATTATTACTTATACATTATAATAATGTTATGTGTTCAAACAAGAAATCTTATTATTTCAGAGCTTACTCTGGATATAACATGTTGAGTGGGAAGGGAAGTGCAAACGCAAAAAGACTCACTTGGATGCACCTAAAGATATTTAAAGTATATTTGTTCACTCACTTTAATGTGTCTCATTCATTCATTTGATAACATTTATTTTTTCACATGCAGTGCAATAGGCAATCTGGAAGTTATGAGTGTGGTTATTATGTTATGTAGTGGATGTCAACTATTATGCGAGTTGGAACTGATAGAGGTTGGGATAAATTAATACTTCAATACAAAAAACACTTTAAAATTTGAGATTTATTATTCATGCACTAATTAAAAAAAATTCAAATGTACACAGTTTTTCAATGACTCACAATCGCTAAATTCACAAGCATTAGAGCATGTGAGGACAACATGGTCAAAATATTTTGTAACCATGTATAACACTTTAAGATTGATAAATTATTAGAATGACATAAAACTTTTTCATATATTAGCAAAACATTTTGTAGAATTTTATATGTAATTAATTTGTTGTAAGTATTTTTCATATTTAAATTATGATATTAAATACTTTTATTTTTTAGAGATTAGATATTTTATGCAGGTTTGAGGTGTATATATATAAAATAAAACATTTTATTTTAAAAAAATTGACATATAATGATGGTTCCATCTGAACCGTCTTTACATATAATTTTTTTAAATTAAATACATGCACACACTTATAACGACGATTCTATGAAAAACTGTCTTTAAAAATATTCTTTTTTTAAAATTTTCGTTATTTTCCAATTAAAATAACGACAGTTGATTACACGTGATAATTTATTTCTAACAACATCCATTATCCAAAATAATGATGTGCTCTTTTTAACTGTTGTTAATGTACTCTTTTACTAATATTATTTATATTATTTTAATTAAGTTTTAACTATATAGATAGCTTAATTCAATCCAATAACCATAAAATTTAATTAAGCCTTATTAAGTATTTACTATTTTACAATGTAATAATGTTTTATGTGATTTCAATGCATGTAATAATGTTTTATGTGATTTCAATGCCCAGTAGTATATAAGAAAAATATTACCTTATACTTAACTGTTAATCTTAATCAATGAGAAACTAATTAATTGGATATGAAAATAGTATATTTTTAATAAATTTAACATTTTAAGTATAATATAATTATATATTTTAATTCAAATAAGTTAAAATTTGAATGACCAGGACAACTATTTTAAATTTTAATAATATGTAATATAAATTATATATTTTAACTGTGATGTGAAGTTTATTTACATGTTATATAATTTATTTACATATAAAATATTAAGTATAAACAAATCTATATGTTTTTATAAAAAAATTACCCAATAAAAAATTTACCGTGACAAAGCTTTTGTCTAACATCTTTAATCATTATGGATAACTTGCCATCAAAGAGAAGTACAAGTAATCATCTAGTTTATATTTATAAATATTTATTTATTTAAAAATTATCTTAAAATAACTCACTTTTGAGAATATTAAGCATCTTTTATCATCTTGTCATTTTCTATAATACAAATTAGGAAGCTTTTCAAAATATATTATTTACACGTTTATATCCATTAATAAATTATAAAGAATAATTGCTAATATTAATTTTGTAATTACTTGTGATGATATACTAATTTGGTAGTTTTTTTTTTAAAAACATATGTAATGCTTTTATGTCCATTAATAAATTATAAAAAAAACAATTGTTAATATTAATTTTTGTAATTATTTATAGCGTGCAAGTTTAGAAAATTTTAACTATTATATACAATTTTATGTCAATTAATAAATTATAAAAACTAATTGGTAATATTACATTTAATAAATATATTATATATTTAATCAATGCAAATGAAAAATATGTATATTATTATTGCTTTTTAATAAATATATTATATTATACAGTAAATGTTAATTAATAAATTACAAATGATATTCTTATAAATAGAGACAAATTCATATGAAAACATATATTACAAAAGTTTAAACCCTAAACCCATACACAAGATTCAGAGTTCTACATATACAAAAATGGCTCGTTCAAATCTGTCAGTGATTCTGCTAAATCTTATCATTGCAGCTATGTTCATTGTTTTATTTTCATCTGGTATGAACAAAAACAACTCTCAGAAACTGAATTTATTTGTACAATAATTTGAATTTGATTTGTATTTATTGTTCATAATTCCAAGTTCTGATTATAATGCAGGTGTTAGCAGCACACCCTCTTGTCATGGAGCATGCTCTCAGTTTCCTGACTGTGCTGGCCATTGCCAAAGTTTAGGTTATAAGACAGGGCTATGCACTATAGATGTATGCTGCTGTTCTAACTCAGGTTCACTTTTTGTGTGAATGCAATAAACAGTGCATTCTTTGTATGAATTCTAAGTATTATTGAATGAATATTAGCTTAATTGCTAAAGAATTGTGAGAAATTGAGTTTTCTCTATTTTTCTATGTTAGCTTTTAAATTACATTATCAAATATAAGGATGGTTTTAAATTACTAACATCAATTATATACTGTTGTGCATTTCAAAAAATTAAGAAACAATAATCAGATTTGGTTTTTAGATTTTGCCTGAGGTTTTTATCTCTAGTAGAGAAGTTTGAACAAGCTAAGTTTAATGTTTTTATATTTCATTAAAAAAAAATCATGTAGGCATTTTTCACTACAAAATATTTTATTTGTTTGTTTTTATGTCCAATCAACACCATCTATTTTGATTATTTAAATAATAAAGATGTACGAAAGATTTGAAGTTTTAAATAACAAATTTGTACTTAATAATATCAACCGATTTACAATATTTTAATTAGATTTTAACTATATGAATAACTTAATTCAACCCAATAACAGTAACATCCAATTAAGCCTTATCACAGTGTAATATTGTTTTATGTCATTTCACTGACTAGTAGTATATAAGAAAAATATTTCCTTATTCTTAACTGTTAATCTTAATCAATGAGAAATTAATTAATTCAACTAACAATTGGATATATGAAGATAGTATAATTTTTACAAATTGAACATTTTTAAGTATAATATGATTATATATTTTAATTCAAAATATGTTAAAATTTGAATGACTAGTATTGGATAACTATTTTAAATTTTAATAATATGTAATATAAATTTATATATATTTTAAATTTTAATAATAACATGTAACATATCCTTGATCATTTTGGACAACTTGCCATGAAAGATAAAAATCACGTAAGAGAGAATTCCCATTGTGATTTTATTGAATTTTAATAATCTTTGCAAGTATAGCTCGATTAATGAAGTTAAGATGAAGATTTGGTGTGCAAAAAATCAAACTCAAAATCTTTTATCTACCGTGTCATATTAGATGTAATTGACTAATTCAAAGAATAATGTATGTCATTTACTCATATTCTATTTGAAGACCAAACTATGATTCACATGTCTGATGCATTACTCCAGAGGCAAGTTTGATCTAACTCCACATGCAAGTTTGATGATGATTCATTAAAAAATAAACATAAATACATTTTCCTAAAAGTTTTTCAAGAGTTTCGTCTAGTTAAGCATAATTTTTTTTTCTCAAATAAACATATAATCCATACATATGATTAGACTTGTTATGATTAAACACTTACAATCTCCTATTTTTTCTAGTATAAAAGGTCACATTAGAGATACATATTTGCAACTTAACTAAATTATTTAGCTAAATTATATTAGTGTTTGTTTTAACACGTGATTAGATAATAGTTTTAGCATCTAACTAACCAGTTCATAAGCAAACCAAATACCAAATTTTAAGAGTATTTTGGTAAAATCATATTTAGTATTTACTCACGTATTAACTCTACTTCTAAGGTTAGTGCATATGATAATAACATGTATTGTAAATGAGATAAGGAGGGGAGAACACTTAAATAATAGTTTATATTGGTTTGTTTGTCACACAAGACATTCAGTTCTTGGCCAGCCAACCAAGTTTAAGTAGGCAGATTAATGTCGTGAATCTTTGGGCTCGTAGTCACTTCTAGCTAACCCCTTGATTATTCTTGACATCGGTCACTCTTAGCTTAATTGATTATTTTTTACACAAGTCACTCTTGGTTAACCCTTTAAGTATTCTTTTTTCAAGACACTCCTAACTAACCTTAGATATTCTTTGCACCTAGCCACTCTTGGCTAACCAAATATTCTTTCAGGGCCACTCATGGCTTACCCCGTTAAGAAGTATTTTTCACTCAAGTCACTCTTGATTGAACCTCGGTAGTCTTTTCCAAATAGTCACTACTGGCTAAGATATGAAAGTTTGATATTTTAGTGATCTACTAATCCTTGGGTCATATGACCATGAAGGATTGTGTCTGATGAAAATACAATGGTCAGGCTTTCTTTCCTTGTTTAGATAATCTTGCTCTCAAGGGAAGGTAGCGTCTTTCGATGTATACAATGGTTAAGCTCACTCTCCTATGTAGCTAGATAAACAATTGAAGTGTTTTTCATAAAGCTCCTTTATATCCTAGTGCTTTGATCTTAATTTTAAGCTTGAGGGTCCTTCGATATCCTCTTGTCAAATTTTTTTGCTATAGTGCAACCTCTGCTCTCTTGGCTTAGAGGAATGCTCTTCTTTTAAGCAACATTTGGACATTATGTGTCCTCTCCTCTGTCTTATTATCATTCTTCTGGATGGAAGGTTTTAAATAGATTCTAGAAAAATGTAGTCGTTAAAAGATAATTTATAGTTGTTATAATTTTTATGCACATCTTATCAAACTTTTGAAAAAAACCTGCATAGTGTTATATCGTTTATCAAACAAAATAGTCGCGTCTTACAAGATTTGTTATTTTTATAGATGTGTCATCTTATAAGTGTGATAATGCTTTATACTTAACTATTTTAAAGAACTAATATGGGGATGTTGGACTTTTTCCTTACCAATCTTCCTATTTTTAAGGTAGTTAAATCACTTAGTTAAAACATGAATCTATACAAAACATTCATCAAAACATTCCACAGATTAAGTTTTCACAAATGTTCCTTCTAGGGAGATGGGACCTAGAGAACTATTGAAGTCTTCTTCTTCTTCCTTCGGTCGGGCAGGTGACTGGGTGATGAACTGGGATTCTTCTCGTCCTCCTGCTTATCCTTCGGCACGCAGGACTCGGTCGTCAGGTGAACAACGGATGGTGGGGGTACCTGCGAAGGCACTCCGACGCTCAAGTCAGTAAAGCGGGTGGTTAGCTCTCAAGTAGGTGGATACCGCTTAGGGTTGCATTACCTAATTCTTGATGATGGATTAGCTTCACTGATCTCGGTTTGAGCGTTAATTGTAATGGGGTTCGGCCATCGGCCAAATTCTCATGGTGAGGGCCG
>Ga0123342_1004799_pt1 | contig 20283 bp, 9 predicted proteins | sample Turbeawhitnodule_FD_89960 | JGI IMG/M metagenome (GOLD analysis project Ga0123342, IMG submission 89960) | Root nodule microbial communities of legume samples collected from Mexico - Turtle bean Mexico white nodule | ecosystem: Host-associated > Plants > Roots > Nodule | place: Mexico: Nepantla... | reverse complement strand
CAAGCTTAGAGAGACCTCTACTAAGAACTTCCTCTGCAAGACAGAAAAGTAAAGGAGACAATGGATCACCTTGTCTTACCCCTCGACTGCAAGGAAAAAAACCCACCAAACTACCACTTATTCGTATAGAAAGCATAGCTGAACGGAGAATTGTACTAATCCAACCGACAATAGATATCAGTAACTTTTTTAGTTTTTAAAATAATATATAATTTAATCAATATAACAATTAATTATTTTTTTATAAAATTAATTTATATTTAATTATTTCTAATAGTGACACTTGTTTTATGAAAAACAAAATCAATAAATCAATATCTTTAGTATATACCATTATAATAAGTGTTATTACATTAGAACTAGACGTAGATATATGAAAACAAAACGTTGTTTTTGTAAGTTTAAAATGTTTAAATTTTGTAAACTATATTATATTTATTAAAATTACAACAATAATAGGTACAAATATATTAAAAATTATTTTTAAACTATAATAATTTTTTAACTTATTAAATGTGTTTTTTTTTCTAGTAAAATTATTGGGAGCATAATTTATATACTTAAAAATTATACATTTAAAAGTCATATACTTTTTTATTAAGAGTTAAAAAAAATTAACGATCAATTACAATAAATTAAATTGGAATTTGCAATTTTTATATAGTTTTTTTTTATAAATTTTTTGTCTCATATGGTAGGGACTAAAATAGTCTATTTTGGCTCTTTTTTGCACCATATTATAGGGTGAATCTTGAAAAATAGGAAAGATCTTCTTCAAAATGGTGCACGTTCATTAGTTACCACTCTCACAAAATTCACTTTCACAAAATTCTAGAGTGTAAAATTATAATTTGATATTGAAAATTCATTTCATATAAAATCTAGATTAATGAAAATTATACATTTTGTGGCTGATTTATATAAATGAAAATAAAGTGAAGATATATATAATATATCAAGATTTAGAATCTTCATCATGATCTGATCTGATATGTTGCATGGATTTAGTAGAAACAATGACAAAAGTGTCTTGGATTTTTATGGCCAAAGACTTTGCAACGACCACCTTTTTCGCATGGATGATTTAGACAAAGAGAATTATAATTTTTGTCGTCCGGAACTTGTACGAGAAATAGTGTCTTGGGGTTCAATGTCTTCCTTTTTCTACGTTCTTCCTCTTTCTACATGAAGTTTCTACCTGTTTGAAGACTGTGAATATGTAAATCAGATTTGAAGTAACTTTTTCGTAAAACATGAGGAAATGAGAATATAGTTTAGTTACTGTTTTGTATAATTTTATTTAAATCCATAAAATTGTTTCAAGAAGACGCCTTATGATCAAGGACTTCCATCACTTACCTTCTGCCTTCTTTTGTTAAGTTCTTCTTATTCCTCTAGTCACATGTTTCAATCACAATTTCATAAGAAAAATGTTAAATTAGTGTTTCACAAATTAAAATACACATAAAGAGAATTATCGATTGTTGTGATTGTGCCTGCAACTCATTTTGTTGAGTCTTTCCCCTCCATCTAGTCACAAAATTCAATTACAATTTCATAAGACAAATGTCAAATTAGGATTCCACAAAGATTAATAAACAAAGAAAGAGAAAGAGAAGTGAGAATGAAAGTATGCCTTTACATGAAAGAGGAAAGAAAAGAGAAAAGAAAATGGAAAGTAGAGTGGGTACTTAGGTTTATGCGTAGTGAAGATATTCAGAAGGATTAAAGGTTGCTTCTTAAATCAAATTGAAAATTATTCTTACACACATTTTTCATAAAATATTCAAAATAAAAAAAATTGTTTCCAACTTTTTACCTAATATATTTAAAAAATTTGAAATTTAAAAATTTAAATTTTTTTGAAAATTTAAATTTTTTCAAAATTTAAAGTATTTTGAAAAGGCTTTAGAGTTTGAAAATTTTAAAAATTTTAAAAAATAGAAAATGATGCAATGTCCATAATAATAAAGTAAAATCAAATAGTGATATAAGAATAAAAAAAATATGAGAATTTAAAGAGAGGAATCCTCTTTATATAAATATATATAAGATATATTTAAATGGAATTTTATAAAAATAAGATTTACATAAAAAAATCCCTGTATATTTTAAAATATATATAAGAAATGCGATGATTTTTTTTAAAATTTAATAGAAATTTTATGACTAGGTTGGAGTTTGAATTTTAAAGAATTTATAAAATGTAAAATCATAAGATTTGTAAGAATTTAATATTTTTAAAAGAATTTAAAGGATTCTATGTTTTTTATAATCATAAACTTTTGATGATTACATTAAAAAATCAACGATAACAATACAGACAACGTTAGATTTTCCTACGACTTTATTGAAAATAATAACCAATTATGATTTTAATGAATAAGTTAATAACAAAATCAAAATAATATAATCTTAAAATAAGAAATTTTTTCTTTATAAATGAATGAAAAGTTATTTTAGAATTTAAGGATATTGAAAATGCTTATCTGACGCACGAGTTTTTTCTTAAATTTTTTTTATAAAATACAGTATATGATCAATCATATTTTAATTAATTTATAAAATGTTAATGTTATAAATAAATTGAAATTTAAAATGTTATTGTGAAAATAATTTCAATTTGTTTATCATGAAGGTGAATAAAAAAATTTAAAAGAAAAAATAATAAATTATTATCTTTAAGGAAAATTTGTAACATCCCAAAAAATACATCTAACTATTACAATACAAGTTCTACCGATTTCTATACAGACTTATAGAGATACAAATAATAACAATATAAGATTCAAAACTACATCATGAAGACTCTCTGACACTTATATGACCATATGTTCGTGCAGCAAGAAAAACAAGGGTAAGCTAGTGAAAGAAAATTCCATAACATATTTAATTCATGCAAAAAGAATCAATCAAAACTAATAATCATTTATAAACATTTTTTTAAATGTTATCATATAAAATTTCAATATCAATTTCATCATTGATATAGATCTATATTCAATCAGAATCATTGAATTTCATTTTTATCTCACTTGTCTTCAAAAAGACTCATCAAGTATGCCCCTACCAAAGATTAACACTTGATACAAAGATTGTTAGCGAATCCAAGAGAAATGATCAGGGTAAGTTCAAACATCAAACATCCAATAATGAGTGTCTAATGCGGGACTCGGTGTGTATGAACTCTCTCTCAACTTCTCACCACCTGATATCTTAGTCTATATGACTTAGATGTTACAGGATATCTTTATTAAAAATAGGCTTTTCATCCCAAATGATCAATTTCATACAATTTTCATCATTCATCATTCATATATAATACATATCATTCAATCACATAACATTTTAAAATTCATAACATTCAAAAATATTTTCAACATAAAAAATAATATTTAACTTCCAACCTACCAAAATCTAATATTTCTACAAATTTAAATAATATGCAAACAAGTAACACAATATATAAACAAATTGTAATTTCTTATCTTGAGGAATTTCCTATTCAGGTTGGAGTACCACTCTAAAACCTAGGGACCTAAAACAAGGTATCCAAACACTACCAAATTTTAATATGAGCTTAATCAAGTTGAGAGAAACACTTTTATCAACTGGTGTCACTAAAATTAATAACTAAATCATATAGAAAAATAGAGAATAAGGAATCTTTAAAGTAAAAATGAATTTGCTCTATTTGAAAATCTGATCAGGTAGAATTGTAGCTTGACTCCCCAGCTACAGCATGGTGCGAACATGGTGTGATCAAATCTTGGAATAAATAGATGAGGTATGAGAGAGAAAATGAAGAGAGAATAGAAAGATGAGAAGTTGGGAGAGAGATAAAATATGATGGGGGGTTGTGTTGTGTTTTAAGGGGGTGGGGTTACAAAATTGATTATCATAATTAATTTTTCTTATAATAGATATATTTATTGTATTAAAAAAACGTTACATATATAATTTTTATATCTTCACAGTTTATTACTTTGATTTTATTATTAATAATTATAATTTATTTCTATTAATATAATATTACCTATTATTAGTATTTTTTATAAAAGTTCTCATTATTAGTATTTAAACATGAATATTTTTATATATAATTTTGAATCATTACTTTATTTATGTATTATTTTATAATAATTTTTTGTGATTATAATATTAATTTTGTATTATTAAAATTAAAATGTATATAATAAAAAATATAAATAAGAACAAAGTTTTTCTATATTTAATTGAGACCATTAAAATATAATAAATTTGACTCTCACTCTACAAGAAAATCATTAAATAGAAACCAATTATATAGATAAAAAATAATTAATTGTTATATTGATTAAATTAAATATTATTTTAAAAAGTAGAAATAAAAATTATATCTAAATAATTTTATGTTATTGATAAATATTTTTTAAATTTATATTAAATTATTTATCAAATTCAATTAGATACCAATTTAAAAATTATTTATTAATAATATAAATTAATTTAGATATCAATAATTTTTTTAATCTTTAAAATAATATCTAATTTAGTCAACATAATAATAATATTTTTATCTATAAAATTAGTTTTTTTTAATTATTTTCTATGGCAACACTTCAATATGTTATGAAAAAAAATCTATAAATGAATATTTTTAGTATATACCATTATAATAAGTGTTACACTAGTACTAGATGTAGATATATGAAAACAAAATGTTGTTGTAAGTTTAAAATATTAAGCTTTGTAAACTACATTATATTTATTAAACTTACAACAATAATAGGTATAAATATTAAAAATTATTTTTAAACTATACTAATTTTTTATCTATAAAATGTGATTTTTTATCGAAAAAATTATTGGAGCATAATTTATATAACTTAAAATTATATATTTAAAGGTCGTACAGTTTTATTTATTAAGAGTTGAATAAAAAAAATTAACAATCAATTACAATAAATTAAATCAAATTTTGCATTTTTTTTAATATTTTAATTACTTGACATGACATGAGCTGAAAGAAGGACTTTTAGAAAGTTTATTTTGACGCCGTATTGTAGGGTGAATCTTGAAAAAGAAAAGATCTTCAAAATGGTGCATATTCATTACCTACCACTTTCACAAAATTCTGTATAATGTAAAAATATAATTTGATATTGAAAATTCATTTAATATGAATTATACATTAATGAAAATTATATTATGTAAATGAAAATAAAGTGAAGATATATATATATATATATATATATATATATATATAATATATTTATCATCATCTCATATGATATATTGCATAGATTTAGCAGAAACAATGACAAAAGTGTCTTGGATTTTTATGGCCAAAGACTTTGCAACGACCACCTTTTCCGCAGGGATGATTTAGACAAAGACTATTACAATGTTTATCGTCGTGTGTTCCTGGATAGCAACTTCGTATGCGGTTATCCGTACAGCAATACACATCCTTTTCTTCTATATCTTTTATGCTCATCCATTCACCTAAATCCTTCACATCAGTCGTCTCCTTCATAGTTGATTCTGCTCCACCTATATCTTCACACACCAATTACACATTATTTTAACACAATCTCTACCATAATCACATACATTCATCATTCACACATACAACAACACATATATATACTTTTAACTGAATCTGAAATGGTTAATGCATGGAATGGAGCATATAACAACAAAGATTAGAACCAAACTTTCTTAGTTTCTACGATAATGAAACTTAGTTTACCTAAGAATAAAACGATGACTAGAATGCAAGGAAAGAGTGAGAAACGTGTTTTTGCTGCTATTGCCATCTTTATTTTACTCTATCACTATATCTCACCCAATATCAAACTCAAACAGTAAGAGAAGAGAAAAAAAAAAAAGAAATTATTTTCTGTGTATTAAAATTCTTCTAAAAACTATTCATATATATATAATGGTAAATTATTGTTGCTGATAACCATATTAATACAATTTTCAATGTATTCATATCAATTACCCTTTATTTTTGAAACAAACTAAATTAAAAATAGTAATACAGACTCACAACAATATTCGTATCACATATCAATTACCCTTTATTTTCGAAACAAACTAAATTAAAAATAGTAATACAGACTCATAACCATATTCGTATCACATTTTTTTATTTTAAAATCATAATAAGATAGAATCTACATTTAATCAATTTAAGTTATTATAATCATAATTATTATTTTCAATCAACCGAAATAATTTTATACCATGATTCATCAATAAAAAAAATTCCAAAATTAAATATTTCACCTATTAATATTTAAAAATCACATCAATTTAAAAAAAAAATTCTTGATCTTTTCAAAAATATTTGGAAAAAAAAACCATAGTAATAAGTTTTTATTTGATTCGAAATTTGATAGATTTAATTTTCACCCTAATTCCATTCATCAATTAATGTATTGTTGAAGTCAATATAAAGTATATACCTTGAATCATGAAAATTGAATTTACCTGAGAATAAAATGATTAGAAGAATGGCAGCAAGTGGTAGAAGAGTTGTGGTTAGTCTAGCCATTTTTCAATATTTTTATTTAATTGCTTCTTAGGAATAAAAGGAGCATTGCTATATATATAGCTAGAGGAACATGCGTTACCTGCACAGAAAACTGGCTTTAATAACATAATGAATCAATCAATTTAAAACGTTAATTATTTATTATTTATATAAAACCTAAAAACGAGTTACTAAAGTCATTTAATCTATAACCTACAAACTACTATAACCTACAAACTACAATAACAGTCATAAAAGAAAATAAATTATGTTTAATTTAAAAAAAAAAACATTTTCTTATCATGGCAATAATTGCATGAATCGAATCAAATAAACTATTTGACATAAAATAAAATAAAATAAAATAAAAAAGCAAAAGAAACTGCAGGGAAAACATCTGGATAGGGATTAAAATTAATTAAATGTCTGTATAGAGAAAACTAAAACAAATTCGTTATAACATAATTTAAAATTAACTAAGCTCATCAAATGAATGATGGAACATGATGGATGATGGACTCAGCCATGCATCCTCTTCTTATAAAGGGACTAAGATCATACCCATAAGGTAAAGAACATATTAATACTCACGAGGTAGCACTGAATTGAATGAAAAAATAAAAAAGTATAAATATTTTTTATGTAATAAAATCAGAGTATTCTATTTCAATTTGAGTATGTTTGTAATATAATTAAGAATATTTGTACGATTAAATAAGCATATTAATGAAAGTGAGATATTATCTATATGATAATATTATATAAGAAAAACAGTATATTTAAATAAATTGGGATATTTTGTCTAAAATCAGGTGTTAATAAGAATCTCATATGTATTCAAATAGATTAGAGTTTCCTTCAATTTGTTGGACTCCTGTGTAGTGCACACATTCATCTTACATTGAAAGATACTTGTACAACAAAATCATACTTGAACATATTATTTTCATAATCATAAATCTTTCTCAACTTAGAAATATATTTCCACAAAGGTTTCTCAACTTACAAATATATTTCCATAAAGGTTTCGTTTGATCTTCTTTATTCTATGCTTTGATTAGCTATATTTATCTTAATATTTTACAAAAATGAAAACTAAATATAAATTAATTTACTTTGAATATTAAAAATAAGATTTTCATAAATTAAAAGTTATAGAATAATATATTACATATTTTTTAAATAATATTAAACTATTATATTTTATAATTATTTTAAAAAATATAATTTTTAAGATTTATTTTTTCAAGGAGAGTTTAGTTCATTCTTTTAATATTGTATTTCAAGTAAAAGTTTAATTTATTGTTTAAAAAAATAAATTCAAATTAAAACAGAATAACAATTTGATGTTTGTGATTCAAATGAAAAAAAACGTAATTCAAAATAAAGAAATAATGTTATGAACTTAACACGATTCAAATTTAAAAATAAAAAAGAAAACTAAAATTATTTTTTTCATAAGTATTTGGATAAAATTAAGTTTGTATAGATAGTAGTGCTAACCTAATGTAACTTTATTTGATGTTGCTAATGACTGCATAACATTAACGGAAAATGAACTTTCAAAAACAATATAACGTCAACTCAAACTTAGTGCATTTAATGGAGGACTGAAATAGCATTTATTCATGGTGATTGAGAACAACAAACCTACTGCATCATAATTCTAAAATGCAAAAGTTTCTTGTGTTAATCAAGTATGCTTGATGAACTCGTGCTTATCAAATTCTGATTTTTCACAAATGAAATCAAAGTGACAGAATCTCAGGTGAGTACAGATAATATTTACAAGTTATTCCTATACTCTTTTTTTTCAAAAATCAGTTGTTTATACAAGATAATATCTAATCATTACTGAGACAAAAAATCAAAGCAGCTTTCTATTTCCGTACATATAGTCAAGGTATCATTCAACTTTTTGGTTCAGATTTAACCAAGAAACTTCTGGCTTCCTCATCAGTAACATCACTGTAAAGAAACCAAACAAATTATGATCCAATAAGGAAAAAAAACACCAGTATGAATTGAATCAAGAGAGAGGTATACAAGAACCTGTCTACAGCTTCTGTTTTGGAGATCAAGGTGAGATCCTTAGAAGCAAGATATTGACAGAAACTGTGAAGGCTTTTCTCTTGACAGAAATTACATAGATGTTTAAGGAAATCATTGAACTGTTTTGGTTCCTTCACAATCAAAAAATTGTTATATCAACAAGTTAAAAAGCCAAGGCAGATAAAACAAAGAAATTCAAAGAGTGATAACAATTAAGGGTTGAATAGGGAAAATCCGAACCATCTTTTAGGTGCTCGAATAAGGGAGATGATTACCTGCTCAAGGATGCAACCCTTGCGAAGCACAACTAGACATTCCAATGCTTTAGGATAGTTATCGCCTTCGTGGGAGTCCTCCACCAGGTCAAATATTTTATTTTTCATTTCATTGATTGCTTTTACAACCCAATCTGGACTATCTCTGCGGGAAATCAAGGCTTCAAAATCTTGGGCAGGAGTCAGATCCCCGATTTTCTCAACTTTAACAGATGCATTTTCAATTAGATTGGGAGGTTCAGCAGTAATATTTTCTTTAATCTCTTCATCATTTGAAAAAGATCTCTTTCCTCCAAATAAACGCCTAGACTTTTTCTACAGCAAGACATTTTGAATGTAATCATATGTGGTTGTTCAGAAAATCACAGTCGATGTTTAAAAGATAAGAGCAAAGGACTCATTCTTACCAACGGATTTCCCTTTAGCTCGAAAGACCTGCAAAATGAGTCTATAACAGATTTGTTTTGCAAGAGCAGGTCAGCATCAGGCTCTGTGATTTTCTTGAGTGTGTCATCAAGAGGAGGTACTGCAATATCTGGATCCTTTGATTTCTGCTCTAGGAATCGATAAAAGCGCTGAAAGGTTGAAGAAACATATGTTAACTTTATCTTAGAGATCAATGCTAACTTTTTCAGTGGGGTAAATAAGCTGATTAACTTTAACAATATACAAGATAACAAAAATTCAGCATACTTCTCCATGCCTTAATACATCCAGTACTAACTCTAGCCAGCAAGAGATGCTAAATGTAGATTCAGCAGAAAAAGATAAAGATGGAACTATGAGTGAAGAACGGAAGAAATGAGAATATAAACCTGAATATATGAGTGGATAGAATGAGTACCTCTAACACTGGATTTGCTGTAAAGTCAGGGAGCAAAACTTCCTCTTGCCCATCTGGTGCAAGATCAAGCGCTTTTACTAAGTTAGCTGCAGCCTCTAGCTGTTGTCCATTTGGCAGCCACGAAGCTGGGAAATTAGAGAAGGAATGGAATTGAAACTCTCGCACATCCTCAGCAAAAGGAAGTACATTTAAGTAAAATGAATCAGGCTGCACAGCACAATCAGAGAAGAAAGAAATAAAAATGAAGAGTCAAATGTGAAGAGAGAACAGACAAAGCTATAAAAATACAACAGAAAGAAAAAACTTACAATATTTTCTTTATCGGATAAATTAGGCGTCAAGACCCCAATGACAACATTTGCTTGTCCCTGTCTCCAGACACAACGTAATATTGCCACCTTATCCATTTCCTTCATGGCTCGTGCAAGTGAAGAAACTGCAAGCATGGCTCTTGTATTTCCAGGTGGTGGTAGGAACACATATACATCTTTCATGTAATGGTGTCTTAAGTGCACATTTCATTTTCAAACAGGAATATAAGAAAAACGAGTCAGGAAATCTCCATTAATAAATTCATCAAATATATTCTTCTAAAGCATGTAATATCTTACCTAAATACATTAGAAGAATCAGTAAATCCCAGAAGTTTCACACCCTTTTCCGGTAGGAATTTAAAAGCATCCCAGTGAGAAGTGGATAAGGGAACTATTTGAGGCCCATAAGGATAGCCTCTAATTCTTTGGTCAGGGGGGACGACAACTTTATCAGGATCTTCAGAACTCTTGTACTCATAATCTATTTTGACTTCACGTGTAGCAAATTTATCATTTGGAGGAGCCTTATCAGTATATTTCTTCAGAGTAGGGAATTTCTCTTCTGCTGTTTTCTTGTAAACCATTACCTGATTACCATTACCATTTTCAAGAAAAGAAAATACATTGTTTTACTAAGAATATTCTATTTAAAAGACAAATTGGACAAAAATAGTCCACTTGCATGGTGCACCAACTTGCCAGACGGAGAAGAAAAAAATTAAAGATACTAAACAAGAAATCTTCAACTTTAAATTCTGTTCACAATTCATGATATGCATAACTCCAAAAAAGAGTATATTTATTATTCTAACAAAAAATTAAAAGAAATATGATGTTAAATGGTAAGATGCAAGAGACAACATTGTCTATGCCCCTCCACAGTCAACTTAAAGTGTTCATGGAATCATGGTACTCAGACAACTAAAAAATGTAGCATTTCATATCAGGTAATCCTTTAGAGTATAAAAAGTATGAAAGATGGCATAACAACATTAAATATCAAACTAATTAATATGACAATGACAATGAAAAATATGTGAAAGGACTATGATGGGTTCATTGGATAAATGATATTTGAAATTTCATGGTCTGGAAATTAAATTATTTATATACATAGATCTCACCTTAATGCTCAATTTTGGACTGATTTCAAGATCCCCTCTGAAAACTGTAACTAGAGTTATATTTCTTGTTTTAAGAGCACCAAACAAAGAAATTGGATTCTCCAAATACAACAATCTTGTTGATGTTTCCTTTGAAAAAATATTTAACAACCGATCATTCTCATCCATTATTCCCTTGTTTGCATCTTGACTAAGCTTTCCTCTAACAATAATACTTTCCATTTTCATACCATGGGCAGTCAGTTGTTTGGCAATGGTGGTAACTTGCTCTTCCTTTGTGCCTTCATAAGATTCTTTTATTGGACATTGTGCATTTGTAATAAGACAGATACGCTTCTTTCCCTTGTTTGTTTGTCCAAATTTTTTTATCAACAAATCCATGCCAACAATGACAGCATCAACAACTAACATCAAAGTCAAGGTACACAAAAAAAGTAACAGCAAGCTGATGAAGTAAAATCTATGACAGTACAGTAGGAAAGGATCAACTTCCTCTTGGAAATTTAAATAATTAATCTTAAAAGGTTTTGTTATTTATTGCATCACTTGATTGTGATGACACAAACCTAATGGTGTTCAGGAAAATCTAAACTTGTAACACAATTCATGCAAAAAAAAAGTGTTATTCACTAAGAAAGCAAACAATTTGTATAACAGAAACAGAGGTTTATATGGATAAGTATTAGAAAAGGAAAATAAAAGAACTAATTTGAAAGATTATTGGCATTAAGTAATATACTGTAATCTGAAACACTAATCTCGGAGATTTTATGGTCAAAGTAAAGAAATTGCAAAAGAAACTACTCTTTTTTTCAGAAGCAAATATGTGAATATTTTATTGCATAGCAAAACTTAAAATCATATGGTAATATTTTGACATGTTAAAAATGTTAACAATTAACAAGTAAAATCTAACATAATATAAAAAAACAAGAAATTTTTGGATACAATCACCATCAGTTGTTCCTCGAGGTAGATGTTGTAAAGCCTCAACAATATCTCCATCCACAACTTTGGTATTTTTTAAAACCACAACATGTTGATACCCACCCACTTCCGTAGTAAGTTCATTATCAGTGTCTGAGGAAAATGTCAACAAAAACACAGGTGAGAGAGGGGCCCTTAATCAAATGCCATCACAAGAAAATGCCATGATTAAAGAAAACAAATAGCAAAGTATAAATGGGATTCTTCCAGTGACACATAGCAGCATGAATAGTTACTAGCTAGTAACAGTAACAAAAAGAAATGAAATTGAAAAAATCAGTTTAGTCAACTGGGAAGAGATTCTATTTACAATGACAATGAAAACCACAGAAGCAAAAAGAAAATCAAGGAAGATTAATAATTTCTTAATTCTTACTTCCCATTTCAACATTACAGACAGCTAAATACTAGGCAATCACTTGACAATAAAATCAGTAATGCACATAAAACAACAAATCAAGCATGATCCATTGCATAGTAAAGATTAAAGTGAGTGAGTACCTTCAGTTCCAAATAAGACTATTCCCACTTCATCATTTTTGCTAAAGACCAACTGTAAATAAAACAAAATCAAAACACACAAGACGAAAATAAAAACAATGAAAAAAATGAAACTTTGAACAAGAGGGTGGGAATGAAATTAATACCTTCTTTTGCACAAGCAAGGAGCAGGCTTTCTCAATTTCAGGAAGAACATAATGCATGGATGGGCCCACATCAAGCAGCAAAAGCAACGCATCCTTTTTTTTCGTAACATCATTGAGGCAACACAAAAATAAATTTATACATTCAGAGGTAATGAAATTCAGAATAACAAAAGGAAAGACAATAACATTCTAAATGGGGTGGGTTTCCCCGGAAAATGAGTAATATTGAACTAAAACCCTAAACCCAGAGAACTGAAGTGGGGGAACACTAAAGGGTTCGAAAAATCAAAGTAAAAATCGAACCTTGATTGGAGGCATGGATGGAAAAGGAGAGAGAGAAAGGGAGATTGAGCTTGCAGAACAAGGAGAGTTCTATGAATGACGCTTCCTTCGGACTTCCCGCTTCAAGACAAATTCTTCGATTGTATTTTTTTTTTAATAAAAACTTTCAGGCATTAGACATCATTTGTATTTGCAATAAATAATTTTAAAATCAAATAATCTTTAATTAATTAATAAGAAGAAGTGCTATTAAAAAGTGTACTGTTTTCATCTTAAAATAAATTCGTTTTCGTATCCGTGCAATTCACTGTATTTATTATTTTAATTTTATTTATATATAAATATTCAAAATAAAGATATTCGAACTTTATGTAATATATGTATATAATTTTTTTTAATTTAAATTTATTTTTATTTTCAAATGTCTTGAGATTCTTGAGGAAAAAACAACAGGTTTAATCTCTGTGTTCATCTGATTTCTAATTTATTTTATAGCCGATAGTTCTCATGTTAATTAGTCAATTCCTATTTGTATTAGTATTGAACCGATCATAATAATAATCGTTCTTGAACGAGATTAAAATTATTGTTATGGAATGAGATTGAAATTAAGAGAAGGATTAAATCCACTACAAGACAAGCATGAAATAGAAACTAATTTTAGACAAAAAAATAATTAGTTGTTATAGGGACTAAATTAGAAACATTTTTTTTTCTAAATTAGTTTTTATTATTGTTAAATGGTTTTTTAAATTGGTATCTAATTAGCAATCAAGGTTTTTGCTACCCAATTTAGAATATAAATAATTGGTAGTTAAAACCTTGGTAGCTAATTAGATACCAATTTAGAAACTATTTAACAATAATATAAACTAATTTAGAAACTAAATTTTGTTTTAGTTTTTAAAACGGTCTCTAATTTAGTTACTATTGCAACTAATTATTTTGGTCTTTAAAAAATGGTTTCTATTTGATGATTTTTTTGTAGTGATCATTTTTCGGTCGATCGGTACTTCTCTCCTTTTTCTCAGACGAACTCCTGTTACTCTCGCTCTTCCACTCCTCCAACTCTCCTAACTTCGAACTCTGATGGTACCTACAAAAGGAACTTCGACCCTTAAGTCAAACTTATGCATTCGACACTCAGTTTTTAATACTAGATGATTGCATACCTAATCCTTTGGGATTTGTGCTTATTTATATAATTATTGTGGGTCCTTTGTGGGCCTAATAAAAGCATATCAACAAATGTTGGGTAATTAATCAGTTTCATAGTTGATCATGTTGGTCAATTTGCACCGAGTGCCATGTTAGAGTCTCGGTCGTGCAAACCTTACCGGTACACTTGCCTCTAGGCTCAAGGATGTTCAATCCGAAGAGTCTTTATCTGAGGTCATTGTGACATTTGGGCTTCCCGAGGTGGAACGTGATGTTTGTGGCGTCGGACGCGTGATGTGACGCACAATGATGAGGTTTTTTGACGCCATTCGTCGTGAGTCGTTGGATCGAGGAATATTTATGAGCATATATTTATTTACACTCAATAGCATTAATCATAGATTATTAGATTATAATAATAAATAAATTCATTGTTTTAATTAATATTCTTATAATTAGGTTTATTTTGGTCTTAACTATTATTTTTGTTAATTTTGTGTTTTAGAGTAAATTATCCGAAGAAAGCATCTATCAATTGTTACGAGCATATGTGACACCTCAGTCAAATCTATGCATGATTACGGATAGAGGAACAACAATATTATCAGCATTACAATCTCTAGAAGTTGCTTCAGAAGAAGATGGTTTAACCTCAGTGTATTGCATATGCCATATAGCATCCAATTTCAACAAGAGGTTTAAAAATGTTGAGTTAAAGCGAAAACTAATCAACATGGGTAAACATTTCATAACTTCAATCACACACTTCAAACAAATTACAACCTTTTCCATTAATACGTTTTTTTAATTTGTCTCAGGTTATTAAACGAAGCAGTCAACTCTACAAGAAAATTTATCGGCTATGCGAGTAGAATTTCCATAAGCATTCTCTTGGATTGATCAAATACCATTGAAAAAATGGACACATGCCTATGACAGCATCAACTTCATTTTGAAAGAGGCTCGATCCTTAACGATTTGTGCTTTGGTTAAGACCATATTTGAAAGAACAAATGCTTGGTTTGTTGAACGAGCAACCAAAATACAATGCATGTTGGTCGCTCTACTACGAAAGAATGAAGCACAATCTGCTATATGTCATGTGCAAAGATATGACTGAGAAAATTCAGTCATTGACGTGGAAGACATGTTGACTACTGAACTTTGACGCTACCCAATGACATACAAATTAAATTAAATTAATGGTGGTGTGACTGTGGGGAGTTTCAAGCTATACATCTGCCTTGTCCACACGTAATTGTTGTTTGTTGAATTTTGCCATTTATAGTTAACGACATTTGTGACCTCAGTGTACAGTCTCCACAATATTTTCAAGGCTTATGAGGTCCAATTTAATCAAATTCAAAATCAGGATTATTGGTCTACTTACATGGGACCAAATTTGTTACCGGATCCCATGATACGTTGACATCAATTAGGAAGACCTAGCATTCAACGTATCCATAACAAAATGGATGATTCAATTCCAAATAAGTCAAAAAAATGTTCATATTGTAGAACCGAAGGTAACAATTGTTCGCACAGACAAGCTTGATAATAAAATTTAATTTCAACTTTGATTATTAATTTTCTTATTTTCTTAAACTATGTATTTATGCCTTCATTTATTTTATTCAACTAACAACCTAAATTAACCAACAAATATTCATCCATGAAAAAATTATTTATCAAATTAATTTCAAATATTACATAACTTACTACTCAATTTTAATTATAATTAAATAATTATAATATATATATATATATTTAAAAACAAGAAAATTTATAAAGATAAAATAAAAATTAGGACGTTGACAAAGTCGTGCCAACATGACAGAAATCGTGCTAACTTGATACGAGTTTAGGTTGGAGTAATAAAGTCATGTTAACTTAACATGACTTCTTCATATGAAATCGTGTCAAATTGGTATAACTTACTCAAATTTATAATTTTTTAAAAAACATTCCCATTTTAATAAAAGAGAAACACCTAATGTATGCAACACGTATTTCAATCCAATAACAAAAAATTGAGAAACCCTAACATGTTACTACATACTTTGGCTATTCGGTGACGCCAGGTAATGCAAGCACAGATTGACGGCGGCGATTCTAGGAGCTGGCCGTGAGGACGATTTGGTGGACCCACGACGTTACGGTGAGGGCACGTGTTCCAGCATAATCAAATTGAGCACGTGGAAATTTTATGTCCCACCAAATTTTATTCTCTCAAATGCGGGAAAGATTATATTATTTATTACCCACAATTTTTTTTCATTTTTCTACCTATATTTATTCTCAAGGGACCAAATTATACATAGCTATTTTAATTTTCTACAAAATATATCCGTGAAATTTTATATTCTTCTATAAAAAGCAATCCATGGAAAATATATTTTTTCTCGTAAAAAATCTGTAAAAAAATATTTCATTAAGGATTTTTCTTTGCTAAATTATTATAATTTTTCACGGAAGAATTTGGATCCAAATTAGGTAAAATAAAAGTTGAATCAAGAGAATGAAATTTGAATTTCAGTAGGTATTACAGAGTGAATTTTAAATTTTAACTCTATCATAATCCCATAAAACCAGCTTATAAGATTAATGTTTGCACCCACTTATATACAATAAAATACTCTAATATTAGTCGATTAATGTTTCAACGAAAAAGTGAATGATTTAAAGTAAATAAATACTATTATTTTGATAAAGAATAAGGCAGGGGAATTAAAATGAACATTTTATTTTTAATCTAAATCAAACAAAGTTATGACTTTGATAGACCAATAAAAATTTATTCTTTTATTTTCCTTTGGTTTTATTGCATAAACAAATTGATATAAACATAGAGATTACTGGTACAGCATTGGAAAAAAATAAAACATGTAGATTTAGCAAAAACAATGACAAAAATGATTTGGAGACTTTCTGCCAATAATTTTGCAATGACCACCTTTGCTGCAGGGCTTTTTCTTGCACATGAAATCACATTTGTGGTCATCTTTTGTACCAGGAATGCAACTTCCTATGTGGTTGTCATAGCAGCAAAACAAACCTTTAACATCTGTTGCTCCACCCTCAACAGTTGTTTTTCGGAATCCTGTTTCTGTTCCATCTACATACATATCAATGGTAACGATAAACAAATATAATTAAGAAAATGAACCTTATTAAAAATAATCAACTCAAAGAAACTCTCACTTTCTTCAATCATGAAATTGTGATTACCTGAGAATAAAATGATGATCGCAATGGCAACAAAGAAAAGTATAAGACTTCTGGTTTGTGTAGCCATCTTTCAAAAAAATTTAAGTTAATTTCTGTTATGTGTTAGAAGGAGGATTAAGACATGTATATATACACACAATTGTATAAATTTTAACCAAATTAACACACATAAATATTTTATTTTCTCCAATAGTACAATTCGAGAAATCTTAACCAAATTAGTACACTTGATTCATTTTCCTTCAATATCAAATATTTGTCCAAATAATATATTGTGTAAAATATTTGTCCAAATAATATACTGTGTAAAATATTTGTCCAAATAATATACTGTGTAAAATATTTGTCCAAATAATATATTGTGTAAAATATTTGTCCAAAATATATTGTGTCGAATAGTTACCTAAATAGCTGTTGGTTTTATTCCCATACTCATATCTTAACATACCAATAATGGAGCCAGGCAAAAGGAACCAACTTTGCTACCCTTTCTAATATCTTTTATTGTTTACATATGAATTTGTATAATTTGAATATCTAGATGTCATCATTTTAAGCAAGAATATCCTGAAAAATAGGCTATCGAAAAAATTGGAGATAGTAATAGAATAAACCAATACAATATATTTATACTTAAATAAAATTTAGCAACCATTAAGTTCTATTATTATTTTTCTTTAAAAAAAATTCATTGTTAAATCACATGCATTTTGAATTGTATTAACAATTTAAACTTGTTATAATTTTCACAATATAATATAGAGAATGAAACTTCAATTATTTGTTTACGATAAATTATTCTTTGTTTTCAACAAATAATGAACTATCATAATAATATTTTATCATCAGTTTGGTTAAACTTTGAGAACTTTTATTTATCATCAGTTTCATCAACCTTTTTTCTTCATAAGATTTATATAGGTGTTGAAAAAAAAAAGTCGTTCCAAATCTTTTAAGAGCCATTATTGTGAAGTCTTGCACAAAATTTTCTTCGTCATCTTGTGTCAATCTCTAGTTATGTATGTGGATGCATTAAATGTTCCCCATGAAACATTAAATATGAGTGACTTTTTTTATGCAACTTTCTAATATACAACATCATTTATCATAAGTACAAGACATGTAGTTTCTTCCACCTTCAAGTATAAAAACGTAGGATTTGACACAAGTGACTAACTTCGTGATGGTCATTCTATCTTTTTTAAAAAATTGTTTACATAAAACAACTTTAAGCATGTTTTTCAAGAGATAATTATGTAAATACTTCGTTATGAGATTTTCTTGTAAGACTTGAAGAGACAAATATTCACTACAAACATAAAATAAACATTTATAAATCTGACATATATTATGAATACTCAGACTACGTATCAACTTCATCTATCTTTTTTTTTGTCTAAGCAAAAACTTTTTTTTTTATCAACAATGAATAAATTAAATAACATAAATACTTAAGGAGTATCCCAACCCATATACAAACCCACAAGGTACTCCCCCTTGTGGTCTATAACAAGAAACAACCATTATGTGGTATAATCTGCACCATAACAACAATCTGGTTACATATTCTACACCAACACTTACAAAAAATCACAAAAAAAAAACCACACCCCTTCTTGCATTATAGCCTTGAAAAAAAGAAGGAGTACATCATGTAGCTGCAGCCACTAAGGACTGCACCGAGGGGCACACCAACATCACCTAACAAATTAAATTGACTGTGGCAGCAACCATATTAAAGATATATAACATTCCAAGTTATGCAGAAAAAACTTGCCAATTAGCGCAATCATTGGTAGCACCAATCATACCTTACCATAGCATATATAAGCCCCTGACCAACTTTATATCAGACACCTTAGCATAAACAAAAGCTCATTCCAACGTTGCCAACACCTTAAACTATTCTTTTCTCAATTCCAGCATGACTTCAAGTCAAACGTGCCAGTCCTTTACCAGTGACAGTATTTAGCATAGATACATAAGTGAATCCCTAAGAGAGAATCCCTTTTTCATTTAGAATTACAGGACAGTATCTGATAATCTTCCGCAATACCACTTCACCTTCTATTATGAAGTGGACTTTAAGCCTAACTCAACCCCATAAAACCGACTCATAGGGTTGAGGTTTGCACCCACTTATATACAATGAAAAGCTCTAATCTCTAGTCGATGTGGGATCTCCAACACACCCCCCTCACGCCGAGACTGCCAACTCGTGCGTGAGACTATATATTATGGGTGGTCTGATAGCAGCCCGATAGCGGGTGACACGATAGGCCCAACAAATACTCACTAGGATAGGCTCGAAATGGCTCTGATACCAAATTACGAAAGTGGACTTTAAGCCTAACTCAACCCCATAAAACCGACTCAATGAGGTGAGGTCGAGGAATCTATCAGAGCACGCTTCAGTTTACTTGGTTCCTCCATTGCCGCAAACAATCTCCTCCGTTTTGGGGCTACAACCTCGGGGAGACGCGGAAGGGGGCAATGGAGAAGAGAGCCGACATTGAAGACCAGAGAGAGAGAGAGAGAGAAACTGGGAACAGACGGAACAAGTTTTCCTCCACTACTGCACCTCTTGTCGAGCCATGTGCCTCTACTCCTGCACCCAATACTGTTCCTCCACCAGCCTCATTATCCTATGATCTTCCAACAAATAGTGCCTCTGCTCCTGCATCCAACACACCCCCTCACGCCGAGACTACCAACTCGTGCGTGGAACTATATATTATGGGTGGTCCGATAGCGGCCCGATAGCGGGTGGCCTGATAAGCCCAACAAATACTCGCTAGGATAGGCTCGAAATGGCTCTGATACCATATTACGAAGTGGACTTTAAGCCT
>Ga0123342_1004798_pt1 | contig 20285 bp, 16 predicted proteins | sample Turbeawhitnodule_FD_89960 | JGI IMG/M metagenome (GOLD analysis project Ga0123342, IMG submission 89960) | Root nodule microbial communities of legume samples collected from Mexico - Turtle bean Mexico white nodule | ecosystem: Host-associated > Plants > Roots > Nodule | place: Mexico: Nepantla... | reverse complement strand
TCCATCTTTTTGGGTGACTCTCTCGTCTCATGGAAATCCAAGAAACAACAAACCATTTCCAAAAGTTCTTCTGAAGCCGAATATAGAGCCTTAGCCACAACCACATGCGAGAGTCAATGGCTAACCTATATCCTGCAAGACCTTGGTATTTCCTATATCCAACCAGCAACCATCTACTGTGACAACCAATTTGCAATACACATTGCCTCAAATCAAGTGTTTCATGAGCGTACCAAGCACATCGACATTGACTGTCACATCGTCCAAGACAAGATCACCGTTGGGCTTCTCAAGTTGCTTCCAATCTCTTCCTCTATGCAGATTGCGGATATCCTTACAAAACCCCTTGCTCCAACAATATACAAAGAAATCCAGTCCAAGCTGGGAATGAGAAACATATATTCTCAGCTTGAGGGGGGCTGATAAAATAATTGTACCCTTTATTAATAACTGCACACCTTTGCACACTTTTGTTTTGGGCCTTCCATTTTTTGGGCTTTTGTTTTTCTCTTTGTAATCTGTGTTTTGTTGTTTGACATGTACATATATATACTCTTATGGATCCAATAATAATCAGTTTTTTCTGTGCCATTAAGTTTCACAATTCAAACTTCTTTCCCTCTCTCTGTTCTCTGCTCTCTCTCCCTCTTTGTTTAAGGTTTTTCATCCTCTGTTGTTGGTGCCTTGGGTGATTGCTATCTCTTTGCCATGGCGGTTAATCGCATTAGTTATATACCTATGCCAGCGCAAGTAGATAGTTGTCAAATCATTTGCCTATGTTTCCTGCATCTGTAAAAAGAAAAAACACCAAACCCATGCTCAAACCACTATTTCACCTGAAGAAAACACTGGCATTTTCTACACCCCTACACCATACACAAAAAGATTATAACCTCCTACCTAGGTGTTTTCTTTGTAATTGATTTCAAACATTCCATAGGTTCCATGCACCATTGCGGATATGCAAAGTCTGCTAACCTTTCTTTAGTCGTTATTCAGGACCACACCTTAAATTGAGTCAAGGTAAATATCTCAATGTTATCCACTTTACCTTTCTTAAATGTGATTTTGTTCCTTTGTTTCCATATCTCCCCTACTTTTTCTATTCACATACTCCCCCATACTCTAGAAGTGTATTGTAGCATCACAATGACTAATTATGCTCTCTCTATCCAATGACCACACTTACTCTATACCAACCAAGCTACTTTGCATTTGAAGAAAATATTGATTCGAAATATCCTCTTCAACCCCACACATCACTGGCATATTACTTTCTAGAGTCCCCCCTCCTCTCTCCAAATTATCCTTTGTTGATAACCTATCTTGCAACACCCTCTATAGGCTACTGCATGTATTGACAGTAGCGCTTTAATACTCTAGAAGTATTCGTACATGAACATTTGCTCGCCACTTACCACATTCATTAAAATCTTATATGCAGATCTAATTGTATATTTTAGCTTCTTATCTTCTTTCCAAACCCAAATGCCATTTATATCCTTAATCAGATTCTTACCTTCTAGATGTTGCATCAAATGTTGTTCCTCACCTACTTCCCACTCAAACAAAAGTCTTCTTCATTCCAACTTCCAATGCCAAAGATTGTTAGTCTAAAACCCTACATGGGTAAGACTTGTCAGTTTAGATGAAGATATATTGAAAAGTCTTGGATATATGACTTTTAGAGCGTCATTCCCATCTCCTATCTCCCAAAAGACTTTATGCTCAAACTCTCTTTAAATCCTTCCACCAGGTAGATTCTCTGTTACTCCTCCTATTATTTTTAAGTTTTCTCCATCCTCTCTACTTTGAGTCCAAGATTTTTCTCCATAACCCTCCCTTCAGTGTGTAATCGCCAAATTCATTTTCTTAGCAAACTCTTATTAAACGTCCTAAGATCTTTAATCCCTAAATCACCCTCCTCTCTTAAATTGCACACTATTTTTCATACAATCAACTCTATTTTCCTTCTTTCATTTCCCTCCTCTTGAAAATTTTCTTTGAATTCTTTTGATAGCATTCAACTAGTGAAATTTAGTTTAACACCTTATTACCAGTAAGGTCAATATTAGTGGAGATTACAATAGTTTTAAAACTACTTAATAATGTGTCTTAAAAGTGAGTACAGTGACTAATAACATGAAGTATTAATTAACATTCTAATCGGTTGCTGATAAAAAAAAAAACATTCTAAAACATTTTAATCGATTGGTATGATCCGAGTTTTCAATTCAAGAGTCTCACGCTCATAAATATAACATTATAATTAGTTTAGCTAGTTTAAGCTTTATAACTGAAATTAAGTAAAGATATTTTCTTATTAAGCTTACAAAAACTAGGGTGTGGAACATTGTTGGCACACTGACCAATCAATAGTATGATGAAGTGATGATATCATTGTATTCTAGGTCTTTACTTATCCTTTTCGCAAAGGAAGTGGACAAATTGTGCCTCTTCTGGCCAATCATTGAGAGTATTTTGCAGCCGCAATAGAAAATGGGTCTAAAAATTGTGCGCTCTATATTGGTTCTTCAATTTTTATTTTCACCTTAATTTCTAAATAATTTTTCCCTTACAGGGGTTAATCATTTTGTTAATAATTTAAATATACTACTAGCAATTCAAATAAGCGGTTAATTGTCATATTCAAAAGTTTTATGACTTCTAATTAGTATAAATTCTTGATGAGAGAAGGTCTAGTTAGTTTATTACTGTCAATATTTGTGGTGTATTGCGTTTAGAATCATGATTGTTTTCTATTTACATTTTTATCTATCCCTACCTTTATCTTAACATAGTATCATGAGCAATAAAAGTTTAATGATTTCGGAACAAATTTTTTAAGTAAAATTAGTTTTTTTCCTAATTCAAAATCTAAACTTTAGATATTTTTAATAAAAAAATTATTAAAATAAGTTATTACCAATTTTTTTATGTCACAAACAAATTTTTAAGTATTGACTGTACTAATATTTATGATTGTGATTAACATTTGTGATTGTGACGAGTCAATATAAAATAGTTAAAATTCATTTGTTATATAAAAGATAAACTGATAATGATTAACAAAAAATAAACTGATAATTGATTAATTTCAATAAATTTCGTATTTAGAAATTTGAATTAAAGACAATGATGAATTTCGCATGATATATAATAAAAAAATATATATTTAATTCTTAAAACTTATTAAGTTTCTTGAATGTGAAGATATTTTAATGATGTTAATTACTTAAGATGTGCAACCAACAAATTTATCAAATGAAAGACTATCTCACTTATGAACAATAAGATTACCTCTGTGTTAATTGGCTTCTTACCTCCATGTTTACACCTAATTGACTAAGATAATAGGTTTGGTTCATGAACATCCGATATAGAAAAGATTACAAATTTAATATGCTCCTTAACCTGTGTACAAATAAAGAAACCCAAACCTCAACCTTGCAGGATTAAGAAATGTAAATGAATGAATGAATACCTTTTTCACAGAAAATTATTGATTTTATTGTTGTTATTGATTCTCTCATTTCTAAAGAAAATTATTTAAATGTTATTTTTTATGCTATAGCAGTTGATTTTGATGGTTTTGTTACTTCTGACCAATCACTAAGAAAGATTTGAAAAAGACTAAGGATGGGGAAAAGTTTTATTCATGCTAAACACTGTTTCAAGACCTACATACACTACAAGAAATTGGTTAGGTTTTTTTAGAGAAATTAACAAGGAAAAATATTTCACACTAATTTTTGGTTACTTATTGAGGGAATAGCGAACAAATATCATTACTAATTTGAAGATAATTTACTATGATTTAATGAATTTATGTCTTTATGTCACTCTTCTCTCAAAATTCGAATTGTTTTACTTATGAAATTTCTTTTTCTAATCCATAACTAATGAATATATAATATTATAAAAAATGAAACTTATATTATGAGGAAATAAATGTATTTGTCACATTTTTATCACAAAAATTTCTTAAAATTAGATTAAAAAAGATAAATTTATTAAAAAATCAACAAATTATGAAAAATATCCTTTAACAAGATATTAAGGATTATATTATTAAAATGTATGTAATACATTTTATTATTATATAAGTTCATAACTTTTTATTTATGAATTGCACTTATTAGATTTTTTTTAATTATACATAATATTTAACTAAGAAAATATTATTTTCTTCCAATTTGAACACTACCAAACATATTAAAATTAATTTCATTAGTTATCCTTGAAATCAAAATATTAGTTAATTTATATTATTAACTATTTATTATATCTGATCATCTGACGGTACAATTTAAACGCAAATATTTTTTATATGTTAATTTATTTGAAATCAAAATGATTAATTAATTTATATTAATAACAATCTATTATATTTGAAGCTGCAATTTTTTTATATGTTGATTTATTTGTAAAATTTTAAATATAAAATAAATTATTTATAATATAATATAAAAAATTGTATGTAACTATTGTATTTATAAAATACTAATTTTTTTTATTTAATAATACTCTTAAAAATAATATAATATTTTAATTATTTACTGAATTATTTTATATTAGTTTTAAATTGGGTAAGAATATAACTGTAAGAGTATTTTTTTTTATATATTACGTATAATTTTAATATATAATAATTATTAATTCTAAATATATGTGACAGTTTATTAAATTTATCTTTGGAGATATAATATCTCATTATGTAGATGAAAAGTAATTTTATAATAATTTAATATTATAATATTAAAATTGATATTTAAAATATAAATTGAATTATTTTGAATAAAAGTGTAATGTTAGATGTGAGTTATTTAATAAAAAATTATTAAATAAAAATTAATTTTAGAGAAAAAATAATTATTAACTATATTAACTAAAATAAATATTATTTTTATAAACTAAAAAATACTAATATTTAAAATAATTTTATTATTAATAAAAACTTATAAATTAATATCTAATTAATTACTAATATTTTATTTAAAGATATCTAATTAGTTATTAACATTTTATTTAAAGGTATATTTATTAAATACATATGACATGTATTTAACATTTTATTTAAAGGTATACTTATTAAATACATATGACATGTATTTGATACTGTACAAATAAAAGTATGAAACTTCTTGCTAGAGTTATCGGACGCAATTTGCTATGATTTTGTTAGAAATTAGTTAGGGGAAAGTTGTTAAATTTGTTATGAATTTGTTAAGAGTAGCTAACAAATATTTGCTATGGAATCGTTAGGGAATAGTTAGCAAATATTTGCTACACATTTGTTAGGAAATGAGTAGGAGGGATTTCTTTGTTATAAATTTATTTAGAAATAAGTAGAAAAAAATAGTTATAGATAGTTAAGGATATATTGATACGAAATTCTGTAGGGTAGTTTGGAAAATTTTGCTACAAAGTTGCTTTAAATTAACAAATAAATTTTGTAGCTAATTAATGAGAGATTTGTTACCAAAATTTCAAACGAAATTATTAAAGGTGTTTCTTTACTAATTATTTGCGAAATGGTTTTGTGTGGAATCAACAAAAGATTACCTATGAATTATTTCGTCATAAATACGCTATTTTCTTTTAGTAAGACATAACTGTTCTAGTTTTGGTTGTGAAAGAAGTAATAATAAAAAACTATAAAGGAAGAAAGATTAGCTATCTTGAAGGATGTTTTTTTCTTGTAAATGTTATAACAAAAGTAGTAGATACTTAATCTCATTGAAATTATCAAAAGGATAATGTCAAATTTTGGTAAACTTGGACATAAAACTCTTGATTGATGGCATAAATTTGGTCAAAATTTTCAAAATATTACTCAAGCTAGCAACTATCAAATCAACACACAAAATATTATTATGACATATTAAAGTATTTTTCCTACTCAATCCACTATCTTGGACCTACTTTGATACCTAATAGTGTAGCTTCACATCACATAATTAATGATTACTGCAATATATCTATCAAATCCACTTATAATAGACTTGATCATATAGGTAATGGTTTAGGTTTCATGTTGGCCATTAACAATTTTTTTTTTCCTATTCTTATAAACATATTGTTTTGAATCAATTACTTTAGTTTCCTTGTATTACAAATAATTAATTTAATTAGTGTCTTCAAGTTTGTTTGATATAATATGTTTATTTTGAGTTATTTTTAAACTATTATAATGTGAAAGTTTATGATAATAAAAACATACTTTTACAAAATAAATTTAAAGACAATATTGATATAATTTCTTCTTCTCAAGTTATTAATAAGTGTTATGTTAAAGACTTTTTTTTTTCCTACTATTCTTTCATAACTTTTTAATTTAAGATTTGGGTATCCATCAATCCAAATTGACCAAATTATCGTGATCTTGTTATATTAATTATAATATCTCAAAAGTTATCTATTTCAAAATCATGAAGAATGGACAATTTATTATATACATTTGAAATATCATGCGCCTACTTGATCACCATGCTCAAAAACATAAATTGTTGAAGCCAATTAACAAGTCATGAGAGACATTAATGTTGTCCATGACCCATTGAATTCCCTACAAATGAAGATCTCACTATTGTAATCTCACTTGATAAAGGCCCCTCACAAACTTTTGTTCATCTCTAACACTTTGTTCCCAAATTTTTCATAGTCCTCAAAATCTCTTTTTTTCTTTATCACTAGTCCCTTAATTTTGTTTTTAGATATTTACTCCATCTATTATTAATCTTTTTACTCTCTTGTATTTTATCTTTGAGTGGAATGTCATTGTTCCAGCTAAAAAAATTTTAGTCAAACTATTACTCTAAGTTAGAACATTTGTTGTGTATTAACCCTCTAAAAAGAATTTAGTGAGACTATTACTCTAAGTTAGAACATTTGTTGTGTGTTGACTCTTATTTCCAAGTATGAGGGTCCATTTATAGGTTTTTAGGTAGCTAATTCTCATTTAGGTGTGTAGAATTTAACCTCAAATCCAACTATGTAGTATCATGACTCCAATAATCTAGACATATCATAGGGTCACTTAACGTTAGTAGGCCCTTAAAAATCAAACTCACTAATACAATGCACTATAAAGTTTTTTAGATATAGGTTGATGCTCCAACTCATCCAAATACTAATTTCTTAATGAAATTAATCTTTACAAAAGAGGTAGTCAAACTTAAATTTACAACCACGAAATAACATACTTACAATTTTTATAAACGTTAATAAAATAAATTTTCAATATTTTTTTATACTCCTTGATATTCTCAAAATAGTCTTCTTTTCACAACAATAATTAGAGGTGAGTTTTTCATCTCTTACTTAAAAGAACTTTTGATATTTTAACTCATCATAATCACTCACATTGTCTTAGCATTGTAAATTCGTTCTTTCCACTTCCCAAACATCTTAAATAAAACTTAATTTTCTTTTAAAAATAATACTGAAATTAAAAATAGAAAAATCATGTGAGATAATTTTTTTAAAAAAAATTATAGTATTCTTTAAATACTCATTTTTATTCAATAAATTTTTTGATGATAAAAAAAATATGGTAACTTGGTAAATCCAAAGAAACTAAAATATGAACAACAATTAGTATTGAAAATTGGACGACAAGCATTAACAACTATCCATGACCAAACTACAAAATTGGACCCATTTTGATGGGTCTAGCAGGGGAGTTGAAAAAGACGAATTAAAGTCCCATGTTGGATAGATTCATGGTTGGAAAAGGTAGCGTCAATGGCTAATCAATATGGCCCCTGAAGTAGATTTACCCAAGGAGTAAACTAAACTTCCATTTCTCCTCAAAATGCATCCTCCTAATATTTAGCCTTTAGAATTAAAAAAATGAAGAGAAAACTTAGAATTGTATTCTAAGACAAAACTTCTAACTAAATTATATTCCTATAAAATATTATATTGTTTTTAATAAATAACATTTAATTAAAATATCATATGCATCAATCACCATTATCACTGGTTAAAGATGAGAAGCTACAATATATTTCCAGTTACAAAAAGACCTACAAAATTCATCTTAGGGATCAAGTGAGGCCATAAATGTTGGTCTTCCTTACTCAAATGACCTACAATATTCTCTCGGGAAAAAAATTAATATAAAGTCTATTGAAAATAAAGAGAAAGATCATTATATATAAGATATCTTTATATTGTCATTCAATCCTAATTTCTCTATGATACATATATTGTTTTTTTACTGTGTGTACAACGTTTTTATGTTGTTACTTTGCATAAATTAAACTCTAAAAAACATTAGATGATTTCTGGTTGGCAATATGAAATATTTAGATGTATAAAATATACAAAATATAAAATGTTCTAAATAAATTAAAGAATTTAAGCAGAATACGTTGTCAGGAAAAAAAATACACTAATAAATAAAAAAAATGTACGAGATAGATATTTTTTTTTTAATAATTGCTTTAAAGAGTATATATCTATAAATTTCTAATTGGTAGAAAACTCTAAATTCTTATACTGTTAATATATTCAAATTAAATTCCTAAATTATATTTCTATTTTTCGAATACATTGTTTAGGATTAATTTTAATTTATATTTGAACGATGAGAACATTTTATAGTATTACATTTACAGAGTAGTTAAAAGAATTTGTGGAATATCTATTTAAATTTTATGGCATGAATATTATGAGCACTTTTTAGCTTATTGCAATAGTTTTCTTTTAACTTATTCAAATTATGTAATTAATTTTATGGTCGAATTTATGAGTGATATATATAAACATCTCTATATACAAGAAAAATATTTAGCATCTATTGTTTTTCTTTTTCTCTTTTTCCATTATTATACCATTCTACATACTTGCGTTTATTTTTCCCCTTTTGGAAATGTATTTGGTTTTAAAAAAAACAAAAATATAAAAGTGAAAAGAAAGAAACAGAAAAGTAATGAAAATCAATTAAACAAAAGTAAAAAATTAATACATTAAAAAAAATTCAAAATAGTTATTGAGTATTTTGAGTACATTTATCTTCCCCTTTTCCATCTAAAACAGACCGACCACATAATTGCTCAGCCCTGCTTTATTCTCCTTTCTTCTGTCCTGAAAGAACTAGAAATGACAGAAGAAATTAATTTTAGTTTTACTTTTGCATGTCTGAATTCATTCCAGTGAGATTTCATCATTACAAATGAAGATGTATTCATTAGAGTTAAATGAATGACATAATTTAGATTAAACTTGTACATACGGGTGGATTTATTGTTTAATTAGACTCAGTTTTATTTCGATAAAAACGTCATCATACTCCATAAAATATTTCTATTATTGTAATGATTAAACTAAAAACTCATCAAAATATTAAAAGTTAAAATAATATAAATAAAAAATAAAATCAAATAATATTATATGAAAATCCGATATATAGATTTAAAATATTAAAAATATATTCAATAATTGTAAGGTGTGAAAAGTAAAAGTCCAATCAAGTTAAAGTTCAACAACAACTATAAATAGGTGATCGGTTTAATAGGTAAGTAAAGTGTTTTTATATGATAATCAAATAAATAGATTCTGTTTTTATCATCAGAGTCCCTTGTAGGTACACACACTCACCCTAGAGTGATCCTGAACCTAGAAGTCGAGAGTTGAACCAAACTCAAAAGTTGAGTGATGGTCCACATCCAGGAGCTGAGAAAAAGTCCAAACCCATATAATAGAGTCCAAGCTAGTCGATTGAGTAACTGAAAGCTCGAGTTAACATCACGAGACTAAGAAGCCGAGAGGAGAAAGAATTAATTGTTTCTAAGGTCCCGTAAGAACATTTTAATGCCCATCGTGGGGCCCGAAGCAAGTTAACTAAAGAGGTAAAGAATGACAAGTCGAAGAGGAGATCAAACAGAAGGAAAAGAGGACAACCAGAATGACATGCCAATGGCTATGTTTATGAGGTTACAAGAAGAGTTTGAAACTCTAAAGAAAAACAATGAAGAAAAGTTGAGTATGTTGAGAGCTGAAAATGCATATATGAAGCAAAAGTTGAATGAAGAAACAGTTTTGAACGCTACTTCTTATGAAACTATTCAACCAAGAGCACGTATTCATAAGAGCATATATAATGAAGCAAGTTTTGAAGCAACAAGGAGGAGGCAGTCGGAAACGTCATGCACATTTTTCAGAACATTTATAAGAAGACATCCTTTTTCTGAAGCAATCATAGAGACTCTATTGCCCAAGAACTAGAAAAATCATACTATTGATAAGTACGATGGAAGCACGAACCCTGATAAACAGATAGCAATTTATACAACACAAATAAGCTTATATACTTGGAATGACGTCATCTTGTGCCGAGTATTTCCAACCACTTTAAAGGGAACAACTTTAAGTTGGTTTACTCGTTTGCCACCATTGTTCATTGATTGTTTTGATACACTTGTTGAGAAGTTTAGAGTGCAATTTGCTACAAGTCGACCACATCACCTGACTTCAATCGCTTTGGTGAATATAAGGAAGGAGAAAGGAGAACGCCCAGGTTGTTTATGGAGCGTTTTGGAAAGGTTGCATTGAGTATCCGCTATCTAAGTCCATAAGTAACATTGCATTATATGATCATGGTGTTAAGGCCGGAACCTTTTGTCGACAACCTTTGTAAAAAGTCAACAACTAATCTTGACGAGTTGAGGCAACGTGCATCGAAGTTTATGCAAATGGAGGAGTTGAGGGATTTTCGAAATGAAGTGAGAGCAGATGGCGGAGTTGAAAAGAAAAAAAAAATGAAAGAGAATGAGGGCAACAATATAGAGCAGTTAAAAAAGGACCTCATGGACATAAGTTTCCACATTATACACCCTTAAGCACTAATAGAGCTCGAATATTACAAGAGGCAATGGCTACAAAGATAATACCACCACCGAGAAAAGCACAAACACTAAAACAAGGTGATCAAAGTAAGCATTGTCAATATCACAGAAACCATTTTCATCACACAGAAGAATGCATAGCTTTGAAAGACCAAATAGAAGAGTTAGTTCAGGTTGGGCAGTTGAAGCGTTTTGTAAGAGATGGAGGGATACCGAGAAGGGGGAGAAGTCAAGAACAAAGGGAAAGGGGTATGCGAGTAAAAGGGAAGAACATTTTGATAGGAGGGATGAAAGAAGAGAATGAAGGATTGAAAGAAGAGAAGAGAGAAATTGGCAAAGTCCTCAAAGGACGAGAAGCCGCGAACGAAGTTTGGGTAGGCCTATAAGAGGTTTATCAACACTATTTCTGGAGGTTTTGCTAGATGGGGAACGATATAAGGTTTGCAAGAGTAAAAGAGTATGATAAGTTGAATCCTCATAAATGTGTTTTCGGGGTGAGAGGTGGAAAATTCTTAGGATTTATGTTGACTAACAGAAGGATTGAAGCAAATCTTGATAAGTGTGAAGCAATCTTGAGAATGAGAAGTTCAATTAACTTAAAAGAAGTTTAGAGGTTAGTTGGAAGATTGATTGTCTTAGTACGATTGTTACCAGTCCTAGCCAAAAGGAAAAAACCTATAATCAAACTGTTGAGAAAAACATAAGCTTTCAAGTGGAATGAGCAGTGTGAGTAAACCTTCCTAATGATAAAGAAAATGTTAGTTGAACCCCCAATTTTAGTAAAACCAATGTCATCTCAGCCCATCATTGTATACCTAGTTACTTCACATGAAGCCATAGGAACAACCTTGTCCAAGAGTTCCCAAAACAAAAGCCAACCTACTTTGTGTGTCGAGCCCTACAAAATGCCAAAACTAGGTATCAACTTGTAGAGAAAATAGCCCTTACTTAATAATAGTGAAAACTGATTGTCCGATAGCAAAAGTTTTAAGAAAACCAGAGCTTGTAGGAAAAATGGTAGTGTGGTCAATCGAGCTTTCAGAGTTTGGAATAAAATATGAGTTGAGAGGAACAATCAAAGCACAATCTCTTGCAGATTTCATCATCGAGTTGCCGACATCACCATTGGAAGAAGAAACTTGGACTTTATATGTAGATGGATGATCAAACAAGAAGGGAAGCAGAGCACAAATAGTATTGGAAGGACCAGGACATTCTCAACTTGAAGTAGCTTTGAAATTTGATTTCAAGAATAATCAAGCAGAATATGAAGCTTTAATTGCAGGTTTATTGCTTGCTAGGGACATGAGAGCTATGAAGGTCGTTTGCAGAAGTGATTCTCAACTAATTATGGGACATATAAAAGATCTAAGAATTAAGCCAAATTGGGAAGGAGCATTCAAAATAACTGAGAATTTAAAAAATGGAGCTTACAAATTAGAAACCCTAGACAAAAAATCAATTCCAAGGACATGGAATACAAGTCATTTGAAGTTTTATTTCAGTTGAAGACTTGTATGAATAGTATCAAGACTCAACCAATGTACATAATAATACCTCTTGGTCAAGGATGTTTTCTCATTCCAAAAGAGAATCCCTCCCGAGATGGAACTATTTAATGAAAAAATCATTTCTAAAACAATGTTCTCATTCTATTACTTCAAGAAAGAAAAGTAACAACTCTCAACCAAGGAAGTTTTCACTCCAGATGAATCCCTCCCGAGAAGAAACTGATATAAGCTAATGCTTCAGAACTCTCGGTCAATGAAGTTTTCACCCCAAGTGAATTCCTCCCAAGAGAAAATTTATTTCAGTCAAGTCAAAACTCTCGATCGAGGAAGCTTTTACTCGAGGTGAATCCCTCCCGAGAAGAAACTTATATAAGCTAATGCTCCAAAACTCTCGGCCAAGGAAGTTTTTACTCCAGGTGAATCCCTCCTGAGAGAAATGCATTTCAAAGTTTTCACTCAAGGTGAATACCTCCCGAGAAAAATACATTTCAATGTTTTCACTCCAAAACTCTCGACCAAGGAAGTTTTCGCTACAGGTGAATTCCTCTCGAGAGAAATACATTTCAAACTTTTCACCACAAGTGAATCCCTTCTAAGAGAAATCTACATAATCCAACATTTCAAAACTCTCGGCCAAAGACGTTTTCACTGTAAGTAAATTCTCCTTCAAGAAAAACTTATTTTTTTTAAGTTAAATCTCTCAGCTTAAGAGAAAACACAAATCTCTCGACAAAAAATGTCTTCCATATAAGTGAATTTGTTTTGAAAAATAACTTATCTTGTTAAACTAAAAGTTCTTAATCAAATATAAGCTCTCGTTTAAAACTACTTAATCATTTTTTTCATGATTTGATTGAAAAGGCTGAGAGGCCGAAAATGTTAACTTTAAACCACTTAACCATCTATACATAATTTGTTTTACAAGTTGATGATACCGAGAGGTTGAAAAGTTAAAACCAAGAGGTTAAAACCATTTAACTATCTTACATGAGTTGATTTATAATTATAATTTCATAGGCCGAGAGGCTGAAAGATAAATAAGAACGAAATAATGATGTTGAAACTATTATATTAAATCTAGCAAATTCAAAATGGTTGACAAAGGTCAAACCAAAGCATACAAAATCGGTAACTAATAACGGGAAAGTACATCAAAAAGAAAAAAAAATTATCTTAATCATTGAATGTCCACTACAGTGTCATCAACATTGGCGGCTTCTTCTTCTTGACCTTCTTCATAAGGTATTTCTTCAATGGGAATGAGGTTGCCATTATAAAAATCTTTTTGAACATCAAAATTGCCTTCATTCAAACGAATTTTGTAAAATTATTTGGCTTGTTGGAGAACTTTAGAAAAACTCAACTTATGTTGTTTCATTACAAAACTTTGGGTTCCTCTAAATCTTTCTCCAACTGATTTATCTTCTCGGAATCAACATGTTTGGAAGCAGATAAATCGTTCAAACCTCCTTTTAACTTTTTCATTTTCGGCTTGCAAGGAAAGTCTTTGGCAACCAAGGCAACAATTTCGTCTTTAAAAGACTCCTTCTCGTATCCAGTGGGAATGAACATCTGAAATCTTCTTAATTTGAGCAATTAAAGCCAAATTGGCATCAAGAGCAGATTGAAGACTCTACCCGAATTCAACAAGCTCTCTCTTTAAGTTTCCATGCTAAGTGGTAGAAACACCATTTACAACTTCTTCCTTAAGTTTTTTCAAAATTAGCCAACGACGAGTTGAAAGCTCAATAGTTGCATCCGCCAAAGAAGGAATGGTTGCTGACCAAAAGACTTGTTGTTCAGGTCCATTTAAATTGATGTTAATAGATTCGTAAAACCACGTGGAGGCACCGAAAAGACTCTCTGAAAGAGATAGAGATGATCTACCGGCACCATGACGATGACGCCTTGGTGATGAGTGAGACCGTCTACTACCTCTATCCTTTTTCTTGCTCTTCTTTTGAGGTTCAGCATAAGCACTTTCAATAATAGGTTCAACCCGAGAAAAACTTCAGGAGTAGGAGTTAATAAAAGAAATTTACAAACAATACGAAAAGCTTGCATAAAAACCCAACTATTAGGGTGCAACTGAGTACGAGCTATATTTAAAAGGCGGAGAACACCCATTTAGAAGTCATCAATAGGAAACCGAACATGAATGTCTGTAAAAGGGCACTCATAATTAAAAAAATTGCAACTCACCCTCACGGCCATGGCAAACATTATTGATAACCCGACAATGCCGAAGAGAAATGATTTCCTCACTAGCTTTAGAAGAATAAATGGAAATATTTGACAAAAAAACTACGTAAGGCTGGCGACCAACAATACCAAGAAAAATACTTTCAGACTTTGTAGTTGACCCACTCATAACCTCTTATGAGGCTCCAATTTTCTGCGCCTTTTCGGCTCGTTCTTCAGCCTCAAGATCTGGAACTTCATTACTTGAGGTTAAACCAGTAGAAGCTTTATTTCTCGCCATTGACATATTAGTTTTTGAAGCACCCGAATGAACACTCCTATTGATATTAGCTTGTGCACTAGTGCTCGAAAACCCCGAATCCCCATCATAACCGAAAACATAGCTTGAGGAAAACATAATAGCTTCTTAAAAATTTGAAGAAATACTTCTCGACAACAACAAGACAAATCCAACAGAAGCAGTGGGCCATTGTCACTCAAGAACGACTATTTATAGAAATCAAAATCCTCTTCTAAACGAAACGACACAACATCTTAATCGTTGAATTTCGGTGCATCCAATGACCAAAGGTGGGTTAGAGACTCTTCACATCAAAGGCACATTAATCATCACGCACACAAAACGATACGATCTTTCGTACATAATGCATTTAATATATAAGATATCCTAAAAACAAAAATGGCAATGTCAATTAAAATAAAAAAAAAAATGATGATTTTTATCAGTATCTCGTCATTTCCAAAATTCTCATGCTTGGGGGCTAGTGTACTAACTAGGCTGAGAGGCCGAAAGACCGTAAGAATATTGAAAGTTAAAATATTATAATAAAATAACAATGTATCAAAGTCCAATAAATATGCCCAAAACACTAAAAATATAGTTAGTAACTGCAAGGTGTGAAAAGTAAAAGTTCAATCAAGTTAAAGTCTAACCGTCATCCCTATAAATAAGTGATTTGTTTAACAGGTAAGTAGAGTGTTTTTATTTGATAATCAAATAAATTGATTCTGACTTTATCATTAGAGTCCCTTAAAGGTACACACACCCACCCGAAAGTGATTCTGGACTTAGAAGTTGAGAGCTGGACCAGACTCAATAGCTGAGTGATGGTCCACAACCAGTAGCCGAAAACAAGTCCAAACTCATATGACTAAGTCCAAACTAGTTGATTCAGTAACCGAAAGTCCAGTTAATAACACAAGACCGAAAAATGAAGAGGAGAATGAGATAATTGTTTTTAAAACCCTGTAAAAACAATTATGTATATTATTAAGATTAAATATTTATTCTAATCAAAAGCAACATTAACCATATTTATTTGTGATATTATACTTATGTTCTATTTTCAATATTAAGAATTTATTTAATAAATTCTAAGAATGTTTACAAATTATTGGTAAGAAAATGTATTATTATTTTGGAAAAAGAAACAGTTTTGTGAGTGAGGATATTTTTGTGTTTTTCCAATTTTAAGAATTGTTCTAGTATAGAAGCGTAGAAAATACGTCAATGAATGATGAGTGTACGTATTTGGCGCTGAGCTGGAATGAGAGCATAAAAGTTGCTGCCACAGCAACGCCCTTCGTAGTGGGCCCCACCATTTCTCGAATTCCGAAATCTTTTTCTTTTATTTATTTCCATTTATGTCCCACATGTTCTGATTGAGTAGATGGACCACCAACCACAAAAACACACACTTTAACCCACTACCTTATGTTTTTGTTTTGCACTAGTGTTGTGTTGTACTAATAATAAATCATCGACCCTTAGGAAGTAACACAATTTGATGAGACATTCAACACGGATGATTCCCTTTATTGTATTTTGGCATATAATAAATATAAACATTACAATCAATAAATCAGATTGCGATCCCTTCTTTATATGGAAAGGCTAAGTAAAAGGATTATAATGTTATGCTTACACTCAAATATGCATTGTGTATTTGAGGTATATCTTCTACTAAACTCCATTACTTCACTTCACCCTAGTCATGCTTTAAAAATTCTATCAAAAGGGATTCAATTTTGTAGTTTTTGGAATATTTCGCATGGGATGTTGCACAATTTAAGTTATAGAATAAACATGTGGAAATAATTTATTCCAAACAAGACTATAGTTTAATAATTCATAGATTACCTCAACTTACAAGTTACAAATTTGCACAAAAGGTGCCTGCATATCAAAGCTAAGCCATAACCACATATAAAGTGATCTATAAAAGAGTCATAAAATAATTCATTTATACAAAGAGTACGCTTCAAACTATCGTACTCTATAATCACTCAATCAAATAATATTTCATTATTTATTAAAATGGGTTAATCATCCATTCAACTTATTAAGATAATAAGATATTAAGTATGTGTTTGAATTCTACGTTGATTAAAACTAAACAAATAAATTTATTACGATTTTAATTATGAGTTTGAGTTCTATATTGATTGAAAATAAATATTATATAAGAAGAAGAAAAATTCACAAACGCATTCTATTTTATTGAGAGTTTATAATGAGAGTAGTGTGTTTTAATCTCTTATATAATTTACTCATGGTTCATTGGTCTTATAATAACCCAGGACAGCTAGTTATAAAACTATCTAATTTGAAGATACTAATAATTAAAAATTCTGATTTTTTTTTAAGATTTATTATGATTTATATTCTTTATAATTTTGTAAGGTTGAAAGTTTAGTTTATAATATAATATTAGAGAACTCCTAATGAGATTACTATGTCACATAAATATATAATAAGATGTTTGATATACATAATCTTTAATGTGAAAAAATGTGTTAAAGATATCAAGTGTAGAAATAAAACTAAATTTTACTATTGCTCTGTTTATATATAATTATAGTTATATTACACTATTAATTTATACTCATCTGTAGATTTTAGGTAAAAAATAACTTTTTATTAGTTTGTGTACTTTAATGCTATTATCTTAATAGAAACCTTCATGAATAATGAAAAAGATAAAAAATATATATAAAGAAATGGAGTTTTATTGGTGATTTAAATGAGTATAAAGAAAGAAACATATCAAAGAAAAACTAAAAACTAAACATTTTATGTAAAAACATAAAAAATATATAAAGAAAGTACTATATAAATTGATTATGTGCTTGAATTAAATAATTTTGTTTATTAATACCGTGATCAATTATAGGCTCATAATGGATTACAGATATTACCATAATTGATCATGAGTTACCATTATGCATTATAGGTGTATTTATTTACTCTTTTTATATATAGCAATAATAATAATAATAAATAATTAAAAAAGAAGATTAATATTAATAAATAATAAGTATCTTTCACTACTCATTTATTTTCAATTAAATAATTTTTCTTTCTATTCACTTTACCTATTCTTTTTTTTTCTCAATTTTTTCCTAAAGGACGCATGAAAGTTGAAACCACGGAGAGTGAGAACAAAATAATACCTTGGATCAGTCATCAGTGAAAAAGAATAAGAAAAGACAAAAGAAATAATAAAAAAATCCAGAGGGTCATTCTTTTTAATGACACAGTTGGGATTTATTATAGAGAGAAAAATAGTATCTTGTCAAAGAAAGATTGAAAATGAAAGCAAAGCTTTGAAGTAACAACGTTTGATTGATTTTCATGCACACAACATCTTTTGCTTTTTCTTCCTTTGGAACCCATATTCGGGCATCTATCCTTCTCTCTCTTACAACTTCAAACCTTTCCTCTTTTCTTTCCTCTTTCTACTTGTTCTTCATAAAGTTTCTGAATTAAAATTCAGAAACAAAAAAAATGATAAGCCCAAAGTACTAGTACTTGTTGCACTACAATTTCTGTTCGATGGGCATATATGCCTTTTTCCCTCTTGAAGAAAATTAACAAGAAGAGAGGATTCAGTTACTCTGACACTTTCAGATCAGCTCTTCTTTCTTTCTTAACCTGAACCTCAAGTTTAAGGTACATATATACTGTATTTTTTTTTGCTTGTTTTGTTTTGAAATAGTGGTTTTTCTTTGGTGACATTTTTACTCTAAACTGATTTTTTCTGTTCTCTAGTTGTGAGAGTCTAGTTTAATAGTTTGTTATTTATTCTTCATTAAGGACTTATGCTGCTCAGAAACAGATCAAGAGCTGTGACCAAACCAAGTTTGATGGGTGATCACAGCTCCCAGCCAAGCCCAAATAAGGGTTACAAAAGAACCATCCCTTCTTTGTTTTCACCCAAATTCCGTGACTTCTCAGTGAAGTGTCTCTCAGGAGCTGAGGCTTTGAGAAGCCCCACCTCCATACTTGACACCAGAGCCTTAACCCCATTTGGGAATCCTTTGTCACATGAGAAGAAGATCGACACTATTGGCTCCCCAAGAGTGCCCTCAGAAAAAAGAAGTTCATGGGACTCAAAAAGCATTGGTCTTGCTCTTGTTGGTGCACTTAAAGATGAACCTCTTCCTCAGACCTCAACTAAACCAACTACTGCAACTGTTCTCTTTGGAACTAAGCATAGGGTGAAAATCCCTCCACTGCCGCCGCCGCCACCACCTTCATCACCTGAATCAACTAAAACCTGTGATGTTGCTGGTTTTGCTGCCAAAACCAAGGATTCTCCATTATCGTTTGCAACAGGTGTTATGAGTTTGAGTGAGATGGAACTTTTTGAGGAGTACACGTGTGTGATATCTCATGGACCTAATCCTAGAACAACACATATATTCGACAATTGTATCGTGGAAAGTTACTGTTCCCTCCCCAATAACACTATCTCACCTTCACTCAATTTTCTTAGCTTTTGTCACACTTGCAAGAAGCATCTTAAGCAGACAAATGACATTTTTATTTACAGGTAAGGTTCACTCCCAGTTCCAATGCTTCCTAGTCATAGAATAATGAGACGTAATTTTCTCTTATAATCTGGGTTGTGTTTTTGTAGAGGAGAGAAAGCTTTCTGCAGCAAAGAATGTCGTCACCAAGAGATGATGCTAGATGGAGCAGGAATTTCAGAATTTGACGAATACTAATGGTCATTTTTAAGTTCCATAGCACAGCCTGAAAGTGATAGACTATGATGGGATAAGCATCTAGTCACAATTTTCTATTCTTGGTTAGAATTTCTAGATAATATTTTGGTGTGACTAGCATAGCATATTATATTTACCCTTTTTAAGTGTTTTGCTTTTGTTATTTTGGCCTCTCCGTGCAAATAGAGATAAGAGAGATGAGGATGTAGAGTTTTATTTCAAGAAATGGGTAGTTTTAGATTGCTTACGTTTTTCTCCTTTGTTTTTCGGCTCAAGAAGATGATGATGATGATATATGACTCAAAAATTGCCTCTTTATTATTTTTTTCTTCTTATCTGAGTAGATGATGATGCATATTATTGTAAATGGGACCAATTCATTATTTTTCTCGAGAAGATTCCCCTCTTAAAAGAAATTTTATTATTATTTGTTATGTTCACGCCATTGGATTGACAAAACTCGCAACCATTAAATAGTTTTTAGAAAAATGACATTGACAGAGAAATGTACATTTGCAAATAGTCATTTTCCGTACCTATTATCATTAACCAAATAATTGAATATTAAGCTTCCCTTAAAATATATATATATATATATATATATATATATATATATATATATATATATATATATATATTTGCGGTATCTATATATATTATACTTTCGTATAAAAATGATTTTATACATTTTATTTTATATCAAAATATG
>Ga0123342_1004797_pt1 | contig 20286 bp, 12 predicted proteins | sample Turbeawhitnodule_FD_89960 | JGI IMG/M metagenome (GOLD analysis project Ga0123342, IMG submission 89960) | Root nodule microbial communities of legume samples collected from Mexico - Turtle bean Mexico white nodule | ecosystem: Host-associated > Plants > Roots > Nodule | place: Mexico: Nepantla... | reverse complement strand
GAAGTTAGTTGATCCAGGATACAATGGAGTCTCTGCATCGCTTGACATACTTCCATATCCATGCGCTTTTGCAAAAGACTCAGCTCCTACATCACGAATCATGTCCTCCAATCGATCATCATCATCTATATCATCGTGTACTGCTTCATCCATGGTGGACCCCACATATTCTTCAGCTACGGAAACACGAGGTAAATTTAATAATTCATCATGTCATGTCCAAGTTGTATAAGATCGAAGAAACTCATCACATAACAGGTGCTCCCTCATTATATTAACATCCAGTATCCTTCCATTCAAACAGTTAACGCACGAACACCTGATCTTTGTTCCATCGTGACCACTATTAATCGCGTTACGTTGTGCAAATTGTATAAATTCTTCTACGCCTCTTTCGTACTCATCGCTTATACGAACAGAATTAATCCAATTTCGATTCATTATATTCTGCAATAGTCATTCAGAATCAGGGTTCTATCTCATATGTCTGTCAAGAGTCGAACACCCCCGGACTCAATATCAGCACGTATTATTGTCGAGGATCGAACACCCTCGGACTCAATACAACCACGATAATTTTATTCTAAACTAACAACTAACATAACATTAAGTATAGATTATAATAAATACTGAATAATATAAATTTTAAAAAATACAAATTATAATACATAAAAAAAAACAAATTCATAACATTAAAAAAATCAAAAAATTTAAAAAACTACCAACCTTGTGTGAGAAGGCTTCGTTGGTGAAGAGTGCACAGGAGCGCTAGCAATGGCAGCGGCGGCGAAAGCGGTGGGCGACCCACTAAGGCAATGTAACAGTAAGAAACCAAACTAGAGAGAAAAACGAAAAACATGTATTTGGTGCAAACGAAGAGAGCTCGAAGAACTTACCAAATGAATGAAGCTGTAGAAGAACAGATGGACAAGAAGCACAAAGGTGAGCTGAACGGAGCAGGAACAGTGCAAAGCAAAACGCAGAGAAGAGAAAGAAATGAAAGATTGTGGCGCGCTGCAAAACGTATTAGGGTAAAAAAGGTTTACAAGTGCGGCTTTACAAATAGGCGCACTTGTAAATCAACATAATTTCAAAATTGACACCGCGTTTTTTACGAATGTGTGTAACGCGAAGCCGCACTAAATAAACAGCACTCGTTTCTTCATTTTGCACTAGTGGTAATAATTGTGTTTTTTATATTTTGGCAATAAAATTATATTTTTTAAAGTTTTATTTTAAATTTGAAAACTGATTAGGCCAATATATAAATATATATATATATATATAAAGAGAGAGAGAGAGAGAGAGACAGATTTAAGGTTACCAATTACTCCCTGTGATGGCTAACATACATAACATAATGACATATGTACCGTCCCGTCCCCGAGCGTTGACCAAAGTCAAAGTCAAAGTCAAAGTCAACGTATGGTGGGACCTCTCAAGGGACCCAAGGAAGAAAGTCAATAGATTGACCGCTTGAGGCGTCACCAGGGGGAGGCGTCGCCAAGAGAAGGTGATGGAGATCAAGCTCAAGAGGACATGGAGGCCAATCAACTAGATCAAGACGATGTAGAGGCTCAAGAAGAGGACGCCCATGGAGGTCAAAGCCCACCTCAAAGGCTTACAAGAAGCATGTTCAAAGCTTTAGGAGCTAGGGGACGTCTTTTCACTCTTTTTGTAATTTCTTTCGTTGAAGGTGCTTAGAAGGAAACATTAGAAACCTCTATTGTTAAAGCATCTTTTAGGCTTTAGTTAGGAGCTTTAGGAGGGGGGGTGCGTTAGTAGATAGGTGTAGGAGTAGAATAGGAGGTGCCAAAGTGAAGGAAGAGGTCACACATTCCTCATGCATTGTTTTTGGCGCGGATTCTAGATGCTTTTTAGGAGGGAGTTTTTGAATTTGTGTAGCTTGCATTTCAGCACCTTAGGCTATAAATAGAGGTGTTCCCTTTGTATTTTTTAGATTGGAATTTTGTATTAGAGAAACTCTACTCAATTTGAGAGAGAATTGGAGAGCTTTGTGCCTTCATCACCTAGTCTTATCTTGAGAGTTCTTTGGTTACCTCAAGTGGCGACTTTGCACACTTATCTTGGAGTCTCCATCCTCCTAGTGGCGTGATCATCCAACCATTCCTCCATCTTCATGAGCTTTCTCTTCTCCTTCCTTCATTCTCTTTTTATGTTCATGTCTTAGCTTGTGTTCCTTGTCTTTTTGGTTCAGCATTTTCATTTTCCAGTTGGCTGTTATTCTTCTATTCTGTTTTTGGTTCGGTGCCTTTTAATTTCCAGCAATGCTATTCAGTTTTCATACCTTTTGTTCCATTTTAATCGGTTCAATTTGACAATACTTGGAACTTCCATATGAGTTTGGGTTTTGGTACTAGTTTTGGTGAGTTCTTGTTCATAGAACATTGATCCAATTCTATGATAAAGTGCCTATCTCATATCCAACTCAAAATGATTCCTAAGAATGTCAAGAATCATTCTACTATGCTATTGGAATCACATCAGAAGGCGTCGCCAGGCTAAGGCGTCGCCCAGCTAGGTTAAGGCATCGCCAGGTTAAGGCGTCGCCAAGATAAGACATAGCCAAGTTAAGACACCGACGATGTTACCCCCCGATACCCATGGGTAGGAAAGACCATGGAGGGGGCGACACCGCTCGGAGGTCTCGGGCCCGATAGCTCAGAACAGTAATAAAGAGAAGAGGAAGGTGGCTTCAAGGCCATAGTTCTAGTACCAGTGAGAAGTGACCTGACTCGTGAAGTACCCACACCACCTCTGGGAGACCCCTGGGACAGATACGACCCATGAGAGGGCCACGCCAAGGGGCGAACCATGTGCATGGTACGAGAGAAAGGCAGATACATCCGTTCACGGTGTTCCGATACGGAGGTGCGTCACCTTTGATATTTCTTGCAAGTTGACTTGATCGTCGGAGTGCAAACGGCTGCGAGGGCGCCCCTTTGTCCACTTCTTTTCAAGTACTCACAGACGGAACAGAACGAAGGTGCCCTAGCTCGTGAGGACAAGCCACGCGCAAAGACGATCCTGGTCAACCGGCGGGAGAATTTGGCGCCCACCATGGGGCCCGAATTAAAACAACAGTCTCACCTCAAAAGTTCAGTTCCAGTTGCAGTTTCCAACCCAGTTCCCTCGTGATTTTACCAAAGAAAAATTGGTGCAGTTTTCACCAATTGCTTTGGTTGAGTCGCTGTACGATCGCGTTTGTCCGAGTTCAAGTTCCTTTACCCTTTGGGGTTGCACGACGGCTAGGAGAAATTCTAGATGATGAGATCCACGAGACAAGGTTCGACGCGCGCAAAGAGTGAAGAGATGACCATTCAGAAACTCATGGATATGATGATGGGTTTGCAAGAAGCAATGGCAGCGTCGAAAATGGAGCAAGAACGCATGCAAGCGGATCTCGCGGCATCTCAGGCGAGAAATGAAAAGCTCCACCCCCAGCGTGGGGCGCGACGTAGACGAGCCTGAGACTGTCACCCCACCAAGAGAATTCTCAACGCCGTTCTCACAGGCGATCCTAGAGACAATGATCCCCAACACGTTCACGGGGCCCAAAGCAACCTTCATAGGGATAGAGGACCCTGAGGCGCACCTCACTGCATTCCACACATAGATGATGCTGGTAGGCAGCTCTGATGCCGTAAGGTGCAAGCTCTTCATGAGCACCTTGTCTGGGATGGCCATGGACTGGTTCATCAGCCTCCCAGAGGGTCATATCACGTCTTTCATGCAGCTTTCGCAGTTATTCAGATAACAGTATCTAGCCAACAGGGCTCCACCCCCAGTTTCATACGACCTGTTTGACGTGAAGCAGTATCAAGGTGAGACTTTAAAGGAGTACATAAGCCGCTTTGGGGCGTAAGTGGTGAAAGTTGGCCCTACAGAAGAGTCCATGATCGTGTACGCATTCAGAAAGGGGGTGTGTCCTGTGCCTTTCTGCGAGTCAATCATTCGCAACCGCCCCAAGACTTTTGCTGAGATAAGGCGTCGTGCAGTAGAGCACATTGCTTCTGAGGGTGAGGTGTACGAGAAACGCATAATTGTTGCGCCCACGCGCCTGAGAGTGCATATGCGTGCACAACTCGCCAGAGTCCACGAGGCCGCGACAGGGAGGAAGAACCAAGACAGGAAGCACCCCTACGAGGCAAGGAGGACCCAGCCCAAGGGTCAAGCAGAGAGAAAGAGGGAAGGACATAAACCGTTGAGACACAACTTTGTGGTAGAGCTGAAGGACCTCATCGTTGTGCCCAACATAGCTGACAGGTTGAGGCCACTAGTGAAGTCTGATAATGTACTGGGACCTCACAAAGATTCGTGGTGCGATTTCCAAGAGGCGTTCGGGCACCATATCAACAACTGCTTAGCGTTGGGCTATTAGTTGGATGAGCTCGTGAAGAATGGGTTCCTGAAGGATTATCTCGTTGGGTCTGCTGCGACCACAGTCCTGGCGGTACCAGAGGAGGGTCAGGCGCATGAGATGCCAGTCCATGGGGAGGTGCACAACATTTCTGGTGGCTTTTCAGGAGGAGGACCCACTGCCTCACAGCGTAAGAAATATGTGAGGTCAGTGAGTTCAGTTGCTGAGAAGTTTTCGGATGAACCGTGGGAGTCAGACCTTGTTTTCACTAGGGCTGACCTATGGGATGTCGTCCCACATGACAATGACTCCGTGATTATTTCAGTAGTCACAGCGGGAAGAAAGATACACAGGGTCCTCGTCGACCAAGGCAGTTCTACAGATGTCATGTTTTGGTCGACCTTCAACAAGCTATAGTTATCTCCTGACCTTTTCAGACCCTATATTGGATGCTTGTATGGATTTGCAGACAACCCAGTGGAGGTACGTGGCTACTTGGAGTTGAGAACAACGTTCACTGATGGAGCGGCGTCGCGTACCGAGAGCATCCGGTACTTGGTGGTTAACACCAATTCAGCCTATAACATCTTGTTGGGCAGACCCGCCCTGAACAGATTAAGGGCAGTTTCCTTCACACGCCACATGAAGATGAAGCTACCAGATCTTAGTGGCAAGGTCATAGTTATCAAGTCAGACCAGGAAGAGGCCTGGAGATGTTATGAAAATAGCCTTAAGACAAAGAGAGGAGTGGTCATGGTGATCGAACAACCACCTACTTCAGATTCGCGAATGGAGTTAGAACTAGTGGGAGAGGCGACGCCCGCAGAGCCCACGCCTGTCGAGACCACACTTTCAGGGGCGACGCCTATAGAAGATGCGTGCGCAAAAGGAAGACACAGAGAGGCCTCGCCCATGGTAGAAGCGTCAGGGAGGCGACGCCCGATGCATCCGATAGGGCAACGCCAATAGAGGAGGATCACAGGAATGAGACTCGTGCAGAGAGCGTGCGGGATAGGCGACCCCCACAGTAGACAATGTGGTGGAAAGGCAGATAGGGGGTAAGGTGTTCAGATTGGGACGTTTGTTGAGCCAGGAAGAACAAGATGAGGTGGCGATAGTGATCTCACATCACCTAGATGCATTCGCGTGGACTGCGGCAGACATGCCAGGCATCGACCCAGACTTTTTGTGCCACCACCTCATTATAGACACCAAGGTTCGCCCTGTCCGACAGAGAAAAAGGAAGTTCAACGAGGAGAGGCGCCTTGTGGTAAAGGAAGAGACGTAGAAGTTGCTAAGCGTCGGACACATCAGGGAGATATAATATCTTGAGTGGCTGGCTAACATCGTCCTGGTGAAGAAAGCAAACGGGAAGTGGAGGATGTGCGTCGATTTCACATATTTGAATAAGGCGTGCCCTAAGGATTCGTACCCACTGCCTAGCATCGACGCCTTAGTGGACAATGCCTCAGGCTGCGAGATGTTGAGTTTCCTGAATGCATTTTCAGGTTACAACCAGATCAAGATGCATCCCATGGACGAGAGTAAAACGGCGTTCATGACGGAGACATGCAGTTACTGTTACAAGGTGATTCCATTTGGATTAAAGAACGCAGGTGCTACCTATCATAGGCTAATGGATAAGGTCCTTGCACCCATGCTTGGAAGGAACGTGCAGACCTACGTAGATGACATGGTGGAGGCTTCGCATGAAAGGAGGCAACACACAGCGGATCTGGAAGAGCTGTTTGCCACCATCTCGAAATACCACCTCAAGCTGAACCCTGAAAAGTGCGTCTTCATGGTGGAGGCAGGAAAGTTCTTGGGGTTTATGCTTACTGAGAGGGGGATAGAGGTGAACCCAGACAAGTGTGCAGCTATCTCGCCATGAGGAGCCCAACCTCAGTTAAAGAAGTTCAGCAATTGACTGTAAGGATGGCGGCCCTGTCAAGGTTCGTGTCTGCTGGAGGGAAGAAGGGTCACCCCTACTTCCAGTGCCTCAGGAGGAATAACCGTTTTGCATGGACAGATGAGTGTGAATCAACATTCCTCAAATTGAAGGAATACTTGGCGACACCACCTGTGCTTTGCAAGTCACGGGCGGGCGTCCCTCTTCGATTATATTTTGCAGTAACAGAGTGGGCCATCAGCTCAGTAGTGGTTCAGGAGCAAGATCAAGTGCAGAGGTCCATCTACTTCGTAAGCAAGGCCCTGAATCAAGGTACCAGTCGCTGGAGAAGGCAGCATTAGCAGTAGTGTTTTCAGCCAAGAGGCTCCGCCATTATTTCTACAGTTTCACAGTGGTGGTGATGACGAACCTCCCTATCCAGAAAGTGCTTCAGAAACCAGATGTAGCGGGAAGGATGGTTCGCTGGGCAGTTGAGCAGTCAGAGTTTGACATTCAGTACGAACCGAGGGGGTCCATTAAAGGGCAAGTCAATGCAGATTTCGTGGCAGAGCTCTTACCAGGAGGAGACCTTCAAGAGGTGGAGTTAGGGTCATAGTGGATGCTTTCAGTGGATGGGTCCTCCAACTAGCAAGAAAATGGCGCTGGAATAATCTTGGAGGGGCCTAACGAAGTGTTGATTGAGCAGGCCTTACGCTTCGTGTTCATAGCAAGCAATAACCAAGCTGAGTACGAGGCGCTGATCGCTGGAATGCTCTTGGCCAATGAGATGGGCGCACAAAGCCTTTTGGCAAAGAGTGACTCACAATTGGTCACAGGACAAGTAACAGGGGAGTATCAGGCAAAGGATCCACATATGGCTGCATACTTGAGGTACGTCAAGGTGTTGAAGGGAGTCTTGACTGCGTTCGAGCTGGTGCATGTCCCTAGGGAGCAAAATGTCAGGACTGACCTGCTTGCCAAGCTGGCCAGCTCAGGCAAGGGGGGAAGGCAGAGGACTGTCATCCAATGGACGCTCAAAACGCCGCGAAAGTTTCTGGCGGACAACATGGTGAATGTCCTTCACATTAGCGCAGCAAGAGGAAAGCCAAGGAGCCACCGCTCTTTGAGTCAAGATACGACGAGGGCACCCTGCATCAGTACCTACGCGACCTCACCAGAAGAAGAGAGGGGCATGCAGGTATGCGCCTTGGAGGAAGGTGACACGTGGATGACCCCTTACAGGAGATACCTAGCGGATGGGGTCCTCCCACCGAAACCGGAAGAAGGCAAGAAGGTCAAGAGGAACGCCGCAAGGTACACCTTAGTGGATGGGATATTATTCAGACATGGGTTCACGCACCCTATCTTGACGTGCGTAAGTGGCGATGAGTGCACCAGGATAATGGTTGAACTCCACAAAGGTATTTGTGGAAGCCACGTGGGAGGAAGGTCCTTGGCCTCCAAGGTAGTACGTGCAGGTTTCTACTGGCCAACGGTAAGAGAAGACAGCGTTTGATACGCCCAGCGTTGCAAGCAATGTCAGATGCACGCTGATTGGCACAAGGCACCGCTAGAAGAACTGAGATCCATATACAGCCCATGGCCATTCCATACTTGGGGGATTGATATCCTAGGCCCGTTCCCACTGGCGACAAGGCAGATGAAGTACCTGATCGTCGTCATCGAGTACTTCTCCAAGTGGATAGAGGCAAAACCAGTGGCACAGATCACTACGCAGAAGGTACAACACTTTGTTTGGAAGAACATTGTGTGTCGTTTTGGGGTGCCGAGGCGTCTGATTTCAGATAATGGCACGTAGTTCGCGAGCCAACATTTGGGGAAGTTATGTGCAGAGGTAGGGATCAAGCAAGTGTATTGAACACCCCCAGACGAATGGGCAGGTGGAATCAACAAATAGAGTTTTGCTGAGGGGTTGAAGAGAAGATTAGAGAAAGCTAAAGGGGCGTGAGCCGAAGAAGTGTCAAGGATCGTCTGGGCTTACCACACCACGCCTCAATCTTCCACCATGGAGACGCCGTTCAGTTTGGTTTATGGGTCAAACACCATGATCCCGGTGGAGATTCACGAGAGCTCACCTCGCTTTATGAGCTTTATGACAGAAGAATCCAATGAAGAAAGAAAGGTGAATCTAGACCTGCTAGACGAGGCTAGAGAAGAGGCGAGAATAAAGGCTGAGGCGGTGAAGAGAAGAGTGGAGCGTCAGTACAGCTCTAAGGTGAAGCTGCGGCAATTCCAAGTTGGTGATTTAGTCATGAGGAAAGCTCATCCTTATGAGTTGGTGAACAAGTTGTCCCCCAAGTGGACTGGGCCTTTCAGAGTAACCGAAGTCAAAGGGAATGGTTCGTATAATTTAGAAACTCTAGAAGGAGGCCCCATCCCACGTAGTTGGAATGCGGCGAATTTAAAATTTTATTTCAGTTGAAATTTTGTAAAAGGGGACACTCTTTTTCCCTCTCGGGGGTTTTTTAACGAGGTCACCCAAATAAAGAAAAGAGAAGTTTAAGAAATTGCTGCCTCAGTCCTCCCTTTCACTCAAATGTAACATCAAAGATTAAAGAAACAAAAGAAAAAGACTCAAGGCTACGTCAGGCGTCGCAAAGATGAGGCGTCGCCAGAAAGGGAAGCGAACGTCAGAATTCGAAGCAAGTAGTAAAACCGCTTGCACATGCCCAGAGATCAAAATAACAGGTATGTTCAACATAAGTTCAAATCCGGGTGCCTGGTCCCTGAGCTGGGTTAAGGGATTCCTTCGGGACGCCCCCTCCTCAGGTATGAATAGCTAGCCCCGGTACCAGATGTTTGATAGAAGTTAAAATCCGGGTACCTAGTCCCTGAGCAGGAGTTAAGGGATTCCTTCAGACGCCCCCTCCTCAGGTATGAATAGCTAGCCCCGGTGTCTGGTGTTTTAGACACCCTGAGGATGATACGGCACTCCTGTAGTAGGCATCTCCTCAGGCGTGGGCACCAAACGCAAAGAGATAAGGGCTAAGTTGCCCTGGTGTTTTAGACACTCCATGGACGATACGGCGCTGTTGTATAGGCCTCTCCATGGGCGTGGGCACCAGAGCGCGACTTTGGTCCCAAGTGTTTAGACACGCTGAAGACACCCAGAGCAGGTCTCTCCTCGAGCGTGGACACAATACAGGTAAGATAAGCCCTCCACGCCCTCGAGCGATGTCGAGGCCATAGAAGAACAGATAAGTCCTCCTTGCCCTCGAGCGATGTTAAGGCCGTAGAAGAGATCAAGCCCTCCCTCGCCCTTGAGCGATGTCGAGGCTAGAAAAGAGACGAGGCCCCTATGCATCTTAAGCGATGTTAGAGCCGGCAATGCCCTTGGCAGTCAGCACTTGGGGGCTCAAGAACAAGTAAGTAAAAAGCCAGTTGAAGATAGGCGAAGTTAAATCCTCTTTTGCCTTTGGGCAATGGCAAGGCAGGCGACGCCTTCATGAGGGAGATTCCTCACAGATACGAAGGCCAAACAAGGTTCTGAGTGAAAACACCAAGAGAAGGGTATGCGGTTTGACTTAGAAAGAAAGACTAAGAGAGAAAGTCACGTGCTACCTAAAGAGTTAAAAGTGAAGCGATGAAGAGATACATCGAAGGTGAATATTAGTAGTGCCTTTGATATAGATAAGAAAGCAGAAGCAGATAAAAGGTGCAAGGGAAGTTAAAGCAAAGAAGGATGTAAAGACAAAAGTCAAATGACATTTAAATAGACCAAGTCAAGAGTTGGAATTACAGATCAATATAAATGAGAGTTTGTTGCGGTTACAAAAAGAGGCTATTCCTCAGAGGCCTCCAATGGCACGATTTTGCCATCGACCACTTCGTTCAGAGGGTTGCACCCAAAGACGTCGATACCAGGGTTGGCACATGCCTCTTGGACTAGAGCCTCTGCGAACCCATCGGCGAAGCCAGTGGCAGCCTCCACGTTCAGCTTTTCCTCAGCAACCTTGAAGTTGGTGGCTTGAGTGACCATCTCTTGGTCCTTGGAGGCCAAGGTAGCAATCAACTCTTGGACTTTGGATTGGATGGTGGCGTTCTCGCCGGTTAACCAGGAGCATTCATCAGTCTTGTCCGCCGGCGCAACCTCAGTCTTTCCCAGTGTCTGCTCCCGCTCCACACACTGTTTTTCAAGTTTCTTTTGTTGCACCTCTTAGGTCTTCAGCGCTGCTTCCAGATCAACAATTTGCACGCGGAGGGGCACCGTCTGATTGAGAAGTTCAGTGCGGGCTTGCGACACCTCGTGCAACCATACGCTTTCAATGCGCTTTAATGCGCTTTAAATGCGGGAGGTGTTTAAAAAGGGGCTTGGGACGTTTGAAACGGGATCCAGACCTAGTTTTCACACACACAAACCTTAATTGTTTTGCGGCGCACCCACTGTACGCACAAAAAATTAGGGCAACACAGTATTCGCTACTCAGTATTTTTGACCACCTTCAGAGCATCCGTTCACGGTGTTCCGATACGGAGGTTCGTCACCTTTGATGTTTCTCGCTAGCTGACTTGATCGTCGGAGTGCAAACGGCCGCGAGGGCACCCCTTTGTCCACTTCTTTTCAGGTACTCACAGACGGAGCAGAACGAAGGTGCCCTAGCTCGTAAAGACAAGTCACGCGCAAAGATGATCCTGGTCAACCGGCGGGAACAACATACATCAATAAAAATAGTTAATTCGACTGTTAAACTTTTAAAATAATGTTACCAATAATTTTTTTATTATTAAAAACACATATATTGATAGTAGTTAATAAAATGTAGTGAAAGCATATGCTGAGAAGAATCTATTCAAGATTCGGGACCTACAAAATACCCTGCTTTATAGATAGATGCACATGCACGCCAAGTGATTTTTCCCCACTCCCACGAGAGGATTGCGGGAGTGGGTTTGTTAAATTTATTTTTTATCAAGTAAGATACTTAATTTTATATAGAACATATATGTAAAAGCTTTTCATTACTCTATGTATAAAACATACAAGAATATTCACAATCATGTTCAAGTAACAAAACTATAAGGCATCAAACTTCTTTCAACAGCTATTAGATACTTAAGTTTAAGGAAGATTTTTTGCCCTAGCGCTAGAGAGCTTTGGCAAAGATTTATTGTGTTTGTTTGGTTTGAAATGTATAAGTTCATATTCAGAGTTATTTTTTATAGAAGCAGATATTCTTATTAGAATTAGCTATTATATATCTTAGTTTTAGATTCGTCTTTTTGCATCTGCATCAAGTTCAAATGGGATGAGTTATTTTGGCTGGTTATAGAAATTTTTTTTTAAGTAATAGGATTGAAATATTTCTCAAATACTCCATTTATTATATTTTTATTACCAATAAAAAATTTAATAAATATTTCTAACAAATTAGCTAAAGAATTTCAATTAACGCAGCTAAATAGCTTTTAACTGAAGGCTTTAAAGGTAAAAAGAAACGACAAGTTGGGATTTTGTAATTTTGCAAAAAATGACCTTTAGTCGTGTTTTTTACTTATGGATATATTTGAACAATGATGCTTACTTTGTCTGTCCTTTTTCTCCGTGTGGGGTAGTATAAGTAAAACGACAAGTAGATAATGGTCCAATTTCTATCCCTTCTGGTCAAAAAGGGAGGCTACATTTTGTAATCATCTTTTTGCATAGTAGCATAGTACGACATAGGGGTGAGGTTAGATACCTGGATAAAATATTCATTCATAATCTTACTTCTAGACTAAGACATTTCAAAAATAAGAATAAAAGTAATCAAATCTAAAGATAATTGCATAAAAATGTAAGAATCAAATAGTTAGTTAGTGTAAAATGAGGTTTTTTTTTATCATGATGGAGTTTTTTTTTTTTTTTACTAAAATGGAATCTGTTTAAAAAAATTATAAATTTAGGCAAGTCATACTAATTTGGCACGACATCATATACACAAATTGTTCCAATTTAACACGACTCTTCCATGTCATACTAAAGTCGTGCCAACTTAACATGACTTCTGCCTTGTCATACTGAAATCGTGTCAACTTGACACGACTTCTGTCACGTCATAATTTTTTTAAAAAAATTTATTGTTTATATATTGGGTAGTAAGGTATGTAATGTTAAAAATTAATTTGATACATAATTTTCTAAGAGTGTTAGTTTTAAGAAACAAAAAATTGGATATATAATTATTTTTAAATTATTTAATTATTTCAAAATAATTACAAACTATTTATATTATTTGACTTATTTAAAATTTATATAATTATTTTTAAATTATTTAATTATTTCGAAATAATTACAGTACTTATACCTTTTTATATTTTAATATAAATGCCATTAAAAAAAATAAACAGGTTTAAAAAATGGATTATTTGAATTGTGATAAAAAAAAATTATTACTTCAGAAAAAAAAATAATAATTGTGATACACAATTATCCAATTTTTTGCTCCTTAAAACTAATACTCTTAGAAAATCTTAAAAAATTATGTATTAAATTAATTTTGAACGTTACATAACTTACTACCCAATATATAAATAATAAATTTTTTTAAAAAAATTATGACGTGGCAGAAGTCGTGCCAACTTGGTACGACTTCAGTAAGACAAGACAAAAGTCGTGCCAAGTTGGCACGACTTCATTATGACATGAAATTGGGACGATTTGTGCATATGAAGTCGTGTCAAATTGGTAGACTTGCTTAAATTTATAATTTTTTTTAAATAAACCCTATTTTGATAAAAACCAAAAAAATAACCTCATCATGGTTAAAAACCCGTAAATAGATCGAATAAAATACTTAGAGTTTAAATTTATTTACTCTCGCTAAATTTTAGGTTTATGGGTGTGTTGGGTTAGGAAGGAAAGTGAAAAAGAAAAGGAAATAAAACGGAAAACAAATAGAAAATATGATTATTGTTTAAACCGCTAGATAAGCAAAAGTAATAAATTTCCTTCCCCAGGTTATTTGTCGGTATTAAAAGTAAAAGTTAAATTATAATATGAAAGACCTTATAGTTTTATAAATATATTTTTTTTAATTCTTCTAGTAAAAGCATCTTAAGAAAGAAGTTTGTTCTTGTATGAAAAGTGGTTGAGTTGAGAGAACTTTTACATAATATTTTTGGCAGGTCGGTCGCTACAAAGTTATTAAAATTTTAAATTGTGGAGTTAAATCCCTACGCTCTGTATCACCACTAACTTCGTTCATCTATATTTTTTATTCTATATGATCGCAACTTGATTTTAGTTTAAAGTTTCATTAGGTCAACTTTAACTTTATTATAATTTTAAATAACTTATTTTTGTTAGTTCGTTATGAATTTAATGAATTTTTCTAATATGAGATTTAAAATTACTATAGCAACACTAGAACCATTAAAACCCATGACTTAATCGGGTATCTTTTTCAGCCAGCAAAAGACCCATTAAATTTGTACTTTTATTCATAAACGTGTCTTCAAAAAATGGTTTTTAAGAATCCGAGCAGTGATTTAGGAAAGTTCTCTAAACTCGTAATTTAGCAAAAAAAACATTATAGTTTATCATTATTTTTCAAGTTAAAATCAATGGATTTTGTTTTTCATTGGAATGTATGTGATCACTTTCAAATGGATTAAGGGAAACAAATACAAAACAAAAATAAAAGTATGAATCAATATGATGATCTGATATTAAAAAGGTATGTGGTGAAGGTATGTGCAAAACTAATTCAAAAACAATATTAAAAGGAGTATAGAGAAGTGTGAGGAGGTTAGATTATGGATGGATAGGTGACATAATAATTTAACCATGGCGGAAAAATATTCAAAAGCTATACAAAAACACATAATTGAGCAATGCTTATGTTTTTTTTTATCGATTTTTGTATCAATAAAATTTGGGAATGAGATCTAAAAATAGAGAAAAGAGTGGTTTGAACGAGAAAAATCCTAAGTACAGGCTTTTTTGACGGATATAATAGATGTTAAGCCAAAAATACATGGATAAGATAAGTGGGTTTGGAAGGGGGAAACACGGATATATTTTGTTAAATCAACTTTTAATATTTTGCATAATAGTTATAGGGGTGATGTTAATGATTTTTTTTCAGTTTAATTTGGAACACAAGTGTTATACCAAATGCAAGATTATTTGTATGGAGGGATGTTCTGACTATAATCCAAACTATGGATAACTTGAAAAAAGGGGTGTAATCTTGGGTACAAATCTATGTTCCCTATGACCGTTGTAACCTGAAACTATACAATACCTTCTTCTGGAATGTAGTGTAACTATTTCTGTTTGGAATAAGTGTTTTAAGTGGATATAAATACTAATTGTATCACATAACTTTGTTTCAATCACTTTCACCCTTTAAATTGTCCAGACTTAAATAAGAAGTAGAATTTTTTTTATCACAAGAAAAAATAAATAAATGTGAACCACTTTAGGGTGGTTCAACCATTATACATCTTGGACAAAAAACCCACAATTTCAAACAAAAATAATATCCCCTCGCCAACAGAAAAAAAAAACACCTACCCAACCAAAGACAGATCACTTGTTTTTAATTGAAAACATGCAAAACAAAGGATAATGACATCAATCTGAAAAGGAAAAACAAACTGAAGGAACTTAGGAAGTAACCCAAGACCACCTTCAATTGAAGTGTGTGTGAAAAATTGTGAATCAAATGCAATGTGATCGATTGCTCTGCTATCCAAAATCCATGGTTTCGTAAAAGCAGAATTAGAAGAAGAGTTATGGGCAGGTAGACCTGCAGAGCTAACAAACGTGTGTCACTTTTACCGGTTGAGCGAGTAAATAACCTTTTGCCAATAACTGAATTTGCTCGGAACTGAAGCTATGTACGTGTTTTCTATTGGACTCATTACTGATGCCTTCTTCGCCCAGACATAATCTTTTATTAAGGGATAAAAATGGAGAGGTTGTCAGGGTGTTCTGATACCATATAAGAAAATGATAAAAAATGGTAAGAAGAATAGATGTTTCTTATTCTCTTATTCTTATTCTGGTAAGTATATAGGGAGTTTCTCTCTCCAAATTACAATTAGGTAGGGATACTAATCATGAGATTCTATCATTATTAAATTAATTGCATATAATTGGGTACAATATCATTTGCATACAATAATTGCATATAATTTGATAATTATTATTTTCTTAATAGAGAAATCATGTTATTGCACTTTGATTTGGATAGATGTTATCAAGATATGAGTTTGTGAGTCCGACATGCTATTTGACTTCAGTCTCGTCTTGAGATGCTATCAACATATCATGTATATAGAACAACAAGTAGAAAAACTCACTCTTATCCACTTCTTATGATAAACATAAAGGTTTTTGTTAAATTTAAGAGCTCATAATACTCTCATATGTTCTCTTTCTGAAGAAGATTACTTATCCACCTTCTTATGATAAACATAAAGGTTTTTTTAAATTGAAGAGCTCATAATACTCTCATATATTCTCTTTCTGAAGAAGATTACTTAAAGGTTTATGCCTTTAAAAACACAAAGGATATGCAAAATACTTTGTTAATGCATATAAAAGGTTTGACGATAAAATCTTCAAGGAAGAATTCTTCTAAAATAAAATTCCCAAATTTTAACTGAAAATTGAGACAAATCATTTGTCTTATAGCTAACACATGCATCATCGGATTATCAATCAGATGAATCCGATGATGAGGTAGACTTCTCTAACTCACTTTATTTTTTTTTTAAGCTTTCCATGTGTTTCTGGTAAGCATCACTTACAACAACAAGAACAATAAAAAAAAACAAGAAAATAATAACAAAAATAACAATAAAAAAGAAGAAGAAAACAACAACTTAGATTTCGCTTTCGATTAATTCAAACTCTCAAATATACTCTTATTTCTTTTCGCACATATTTCTACATCACACATGCATCATTAATCTAAGGAACCATTGAATATATGTAATATTAACTTCCTTATTTATCTACATTGAAGCGTATCTACTTAATAATTCCAACAACCTAATAGATATCCAATACTCCAACAACCCCAATACAAATAGTATATTTCCATGAAACCCACTCAGAGAAGATAAAAAAAAATTAAAACCTTTATAAAAAAAAAAAAGATATGCTTAACAAACTTAAATATAAGGGATATAATATAACAAAATAATAATAGTTAAAATCTTTTATAAATTTAGAGAGTTTTAAAAGAAAAGTTTTAGTGAGATAGAAATTTAAAATGGAATAAAAAATAAATTTTTAATTTATATTTATAAAATTATATTTATTTAAAATTAATCTCAATATAAAACTCAAGTCTTATAGCAACAACTATATTAAAAGTTACTTTTTAATTTTTATCTTTAATAATGATTTTGAATAAAATATATGAATTTTTCTTAATTTAATTATATGGATAAATAATTCAAAATAAATATAGCGTATTTGTATATAAGTAAAATAGAAATAAAAACATGTATTTACTTAGTGTTCAATTAATGTTATTATCGTAATATGTCTACAAATATATAAATTTTTATATATTTATAGTTGTTAAATTTATTAAATATAGTATAAAACCTTATAAAAAAATATTACCGAATACTACATTATTAAATAAACTAAATATGTTTTTTTCCTTGAAATATGGTCGTATTTTATTTTTATTTCCAATAATATTTTTACTTTTGTTTTTCATAATTTTTTTAAATCATTGTTACTTTATTTTATTTCTTCTGGTATATTTCTTTTTGTCTTTTTAATAGGTAGAGTATTTGTTTCTAGTTCTTATCAAATATTTTGAAAAAGAAAATCAAAATGAAAATGAGAGGATTCAAGTACTTTACTCACTACACGACTTTTGGTGACTTGAATACACGTCAAGAGTTTTGATGCTTATCAAAGGAAGAGAAACCAATTTTAAATTTTATTGAGAAAATTTAAAATATTTTAATATTTTTCTTTCTAAAATTTGAATATTTTATTTTATTTATCTATTTTCTTTTAGTTTTATTTAATATTTTTTTCTTCAAAACTAAACACGCCGACTGGTTTTATAGAAAGAAAATATATAGATAAAAGCTATTTAATTTAAAATAAAAATATTAAAATAAAGGTTAAATGAAATATGCATTACAAAATTTAAATTTATTTATTTATTTATTTTTCTTATAATCATACATATGTACACTTTATTTTTTTAATGTTTTCTTGATTTTGCTTTATTCAGTACATAAATGACCGGCTTTTCATCTCCAACAATACAAAAATTAATGTATTTTAAATATACGAATTTATATTTATATATTTGTGTAATTTTTTAGTCGATCAACAAGTACTAACCTAGTACAATATTGTAATAATTATTAGAATAGAATAATTATGACAAGTTTTGCTGCGTGGATTCCTCAAAGATCTTCAAATATTTTATCCGCCTTTATTTCTTCACTTCCATGTTACTTTCTCTACCTGGGCTTTCCTAGTTATTTCCTAATTGTTGAAAGGATCAAACATGTTGGATGCTGTTTTCTGGGCAAAATATTCATTTAAAAAATATTCTAAATGAATTGTGTCAATATTTTTGTATTATTGGAATTCAGTTTTTATGAGTTAAGATTCACAATACTGTTGAAAAATAGCTGAAATTTGATCTTTGGGGGACTAAATTATCTGTAGACAATCTCTATTGTGTTTTGAAATTTTTCAAGTTTTATGACAAATTTGTTTTTAAAATAAGTCTTTATAAATATAAGAAACAAAAGTGTATTTAAATCAATATTGACTTTCACTCGTAACTATACATCGAAAATTTATTGTCAATCGTTTTCTATTTTTATTCATTTATTTTATTCTATTTTCTGAATTCTACTTTTCTTCAAATACATGTTTTTTAATGATTTTTTTAATTGGGTAGCGTGAAACACGGGTTCTCTCATGATAAATTCAAGGTCTTTCTTACGGCACTGCGACAACTTTCTCCTGCATTCCATTACTTTCCAAAAAATTATTTTACTCCTTTTAAATATGAATTTTGGATTATTTTTAAAAAAATGCTTTTAAAACATACTATTAGAAGATATTTCATGAATTCTAAATCTATTATTTTAAAAGTAAGAAAATGAGATCTAAAAAAAATTTCAAAATAATTAGTTGTCTTCCACATTTCCTATTTTATTTTGGATATATCTTTTATTTATAGAATGATCTGATTCAGAACAATCTTGATTGTCCATATAATTTAAGTATTTTTAAAAAAATATAATTTAAATTTATTTTATGGAATTGAGTTTAGTTTAAAGTTCACTTTGTAACTATTATTTAATTATTCATAATATATAAGTGTCAGTTTGTTTCTTCCGACATTTTTACATTTTTTTTCTTACATCTCCACAATGTTATGTAAAGACTAAATTGTCCTTATTATTTTTTAAAAACCCTAAAATGTACTTGAACTGTATTTATTTTTTTGCATTCTGGATTTTGGAATTTAGAAAATTTTGGATTGACATTTTCGGTAAAATTTCGGATCCACCAATTCGTAATTCAAAATATGCATTTCACATTAAAAAATTCATCATTCCAAAAAAGAATTATGAATCCACCAATTCATAATAGAAATATACATTATGGATCCAGAAATCCATAACTAAAAAAAAGTATTCCAGATCCACCAATCCATAGTAGAATTAGGCTTTCAAATTCAATAATCCAAAAATCAATAATTTATGCAAAATTTACTTCAGAATAATCCCCTCATCCAAAAAAAAAATAATTCAAATTCTAGATTGATAAATCCATAACACACTTCCCAATTTCAATTTTCGATAACCATGATATCTCTTCTAAATAAAAAATCAAGGTCAGTTTTTAGAGTTTAGAAACCTGTGGGAGTTCAGAAAGAAAAACGCAGACGTGTAGGAAGAAAAAACAGTGCAACTTTTTTGGACTTAGGCCCCGTTTGGATCCAGGGGTGGTACTGTTGTCAACGACAGAAGTCACAACACCACCCCGTTTGGATCCATGCATTGTTGCGGGTGAGGGTGGAAGGAAGGAGAAAAGTGAGTGAATTATCCTTCTGCTCAAAGATGAAGAGAAAGTTGCACTGTAGAGTGGGAGTGCCAAGTCATCCACAGGAACTTACAACGTTGCCCTTGCTTTTGTGTTGGAATCAAGAAGAACAGTGGCCCTGCATGCATGCCACATGAAACCATGAGATTCTTGACTTGGCTCAGGAATCGTTTGACTGTGTGTGAAACTGTGAAAGGTGAGTGAATGCAGTGGGTGAGGTAGGTGGGTGTGGAATGAAGCTGGCTATATAACAGCATGAAGGTGGTTCCTCCATTCACAGAAAAGCAAAGAAAGCGAGCCATCAGAGAGTGTAGTGTAGTGTGGTTAGAGAGATTCGTAATAGTTTGTGTTATGATAGCTTGTTCATCTCACGTCCTGGGTTCATCTTTGTGATTCATCTGGGTTCATCTGTGGGTTCGTCTGAGGTGAGAGTGTTTCTTCAAATGGTGCATAATCGATTATGGCTGAATTAGAACTGGTCAGATAATCGATTATGGTGAAGATAATCGATTGAGCAAAGTTAGTAATCGATTATCTGTAAAAATTTCAAGCCATAATCGATTATCTGAAGTGTGGAAAAAGGGGCCATAATCGATTATTCATTGCCATAATCGATTATGCTTGAATTTTGCCTACTAACATAATCGATTATCCATGGATAATCGATTATCCTATGTATATAACTGAATGCATAATCGATTATGTTCTAAATTTTTTGAAATTCTGTGTTTCTTATTTTTTTTATGTGGTTTTCAGACACTGGTGTTCTTCATCCTATCAATCATCCTATTGTGCTGTTCTTGCTTATCTTCAGGTTTTTAAATTTTTTATGTAATTTTTTTTATTTATTTCTGTTTTATATTTATGTTTGGATGATTATGGTTTTGTAATATAATTTGTTTAGAATTTAGTTTAGTTAATTATGTTAAGGAGTTAGTAAATTAATGTTGGTTGTAATATAAT
>Ga0123342_1004795_pt1 | contig 20291 bp, 9 predicted proteins | sample Turbeawhitnodule_FD_89960 | JGI IMG/M metagenome (GOLD analysis project Ga0123342, IMG submission 89960) | Root nodule microbial communities of legume samples collected from Mexico - Turtle bean Mexico white nodule | ecosystem: Host-associated > Plants > Roots > Nodule | place: Mexico: Nepantla... | reverse complement strand
GTTTTAGTGAGTGGGCTTAATCATTGTGTCCCTTTATTATCTCTATTTATCTCTATTTAAAGAGATCATTGTATTTGTAATTGGTGTGCAACAGGATATAATGTAAACCTAATAGTTGCCCGTGTGGATGTAGGTTGCAGTTGATGACCGAACCACATTAAATCTTGTGTTGTTTATTTTTTTGCAGTTGATTTGTGATTGTGTGTATTGCTTCTGCGTGCATTTTTCCCATCAGAATTTTCATTTGTTGGACTATTTGGACCAAAGTATCACACATGTCTTCAAAACTTTTTATGTTCCTTCGACTATTTCTTTAAGACATCTCTAATATCTCTCACTTTTTTTTCAGAGTCTCCAGCTCTTCAAGACTTTTTACTTTTTCATCGCCTTTTTTTTCATTATATTTTTTACTGTTTATGTTATCTCTTTAGTTTCTTTATGTCACAAAAGGTCTAACAACATATATTAATATAGTCATAACATAATCTCTCAAGAAAGAAATACGTGAAAGTGGAGTATTCATCTATGCGAACTTGAGCCTTTCCTTTGCTCAGTGAGGTCGAAGTTTTCACCGTCAACATTCATTTTCTACCTACAGAGTCAAAGAAAACTAAAGAAATTTAAAAACTAAAGAAATTTAAAATAATGAATATTGTATCATTTCCAATTTCCAATAACCAGTGTGCATTTACAAGAAACAGAAACGTACATTATATATCTAATTCTTTCAAATACGCACCATTCGAAATTCACAATTTATAATAAGAAATTCAAAATTCAACATATGAAATTGCAATTATCATAGTAGGTTGGTGCATGCAATTTTTTGTTAGAGTGTGATTTTTATTGTTGCAAAGTAGATAGGTGCATCGGGCTTCCATAGTCTCTGACAATTTATTAAGAAAATAATTAAAAATTATACGCAATTATTATACATCGTTATACACAATTAATTTGATAATGTAATGATATAATCTCATAATTAGTGGGTCACTACATAATTAGAAACACAACAACTGTTTGTGCAAAACAAAAAAGAGTAAACTAAATAATCATATTCAATTGATACCAACAGAAAAAACACATCACATCCAATTGATACCAACAAAAAAACACAATAGAAAAAACAAAAAAGAGTAACTAGTTTTGTCATGTAACACGTTCATTCCTTAATCCAACTTCCTCTAAATATGAACCAGCTTCTCCTATACAGAACAAATCTAAATTAGTACAATAATTATAACCATTAACACCAACTACCATTCATCATCCCCTTAAATAATTCAGGTTTACCTATAACACTTCGATTCTTTTATCAAATTGCTCTCACATCTCTCCTCTTATAACTGTATGAATTGCTTATGATTTTATAAACTTAAAGAACACTTTTGAATCCAAAAATATCTTATAGCATATATAATCTGAAATATTTTTAAAATCCTAAGGATACTCAAATCAGTGATAAACTAATGCAAGAAAGGAGTGCATGTCTTTAGGAGTGTCGAGGTGAGATAAAATGGAAGAAAAAAGAGAGTGTAAAAGGTGCATGAGATTTTAAAAGTTAATTTATTTTTTTAAAGAAGGACAGAAAGGTATTTTAATATTTAGTACGAGGTTCCGCAAGAATCTATGGAGGTGCAGGAAGAAGCAGCCCCATATACGTTATCATCTCAGGACATAAAACTGAAAATTTCAAATTGGGCCGTTCTAGCCCATTATCAACTCCTTTTGTGAAATTCACTAGAGGCTTCTTCTTTCTACACCCACATTTTTCTTCCTGCACCCCATACTTTTAAATATCCCAAAATTTACCTTGACTTATAATTTGAAAAGGGGCACTGTACTGGATGTAGAAATCCAAAATTTTATTGGAAGCATAAATCTGGGATTTTACCATATTCTGTGATCCGAAATTTTATCAGATTCTATAATCTGGAAGGTAAAAAAACACTTACGAAAACAAAATTCCATAAAAAAAACGGATGTATAGATCAAAAAACCAAAAAAATTACTTATCTTTACTAAGACCACTCTAAATGATCAAGAAGAAATGTGTGAAATTGGAAGGAGAATGATTTGGAGGTGCTACGCTGGTAGAAGATGAAGAAACACAAACGGCGGTGCAAGAACACCATTCTTGCCTTTTTTAGAGTTTTTTTAGGTTAAGGGTAATTTTGGAATTTTAAAAACTAATAAGGGTGATTTAGTCTTTGCATAAGAGTGTGGGGGGCAATGACGTGGAGGTGCAGGGAGAAACTGCCTTAACTAGAAATACTTGTAAAATTTTAGTGAATGCACGTATACAAAAACAGAAGACAAATAAAGCAAGCGAGCAAAAAAACAAATAAATTTAGTGAAAAATAATCAAAAGAATGCAAACGAGTTAAAACAACACGATGATGATGATTCGAAAAGTCATTTAAATAAGCAGAAAATAGAACACAAATGATTGGAAATAAATGAAAGGGAGGAAACTAAAATAAATTAAAAAATGCGAGTATAAATTTTGCAAAAACAAAATAGAAAAAACCATACAAATAGACAAACAAGTAATGATGAATACGAGTTTGGAAATATTATTTAAATAGACATAAAAGTAGACAAAAAAAACAAATATTTTGTTATATTATATTATATGATTCATTTCCTGAAAAAATATTCACTGGATTCAATAACCGGACCTCACAAGCGAAGAACCTTCAAGAACACAATTTTTTCATTACGATTTTTCTACCGAGTCAATTCCTACACATAATTATTATGATATCATGTCAAATAACATTCGTAATTTTTTAGTTTTAAGTTAGACACTAATTTTTCTTAATTTTTTAATAAAATAATAACAATAATAAACATACTCTATATGTGCTTTTTTTTACCAACTTCCTTATATTTATAATACTAGTGCAAAATGAGATTTTATATAATCAATATAACACCAATTTACGAAGTGATATGAAAAATAATACACTAACAATTTTCTAAACAGTGAATATATGTGTATATTGATTGATCTTTAAATTAATGTAGAAAGTTGATAATATATTAGTTATACAGAAATTATATTGTATCTATTTTTTTGTTTCACACAAAAATTTAAATGTAGAAATCTATATTAAATACAGAAAAATTTATTACGTTAGAAGTTAGCTATTGTAGAAAAAACTAGTTTATGAAATTTTTGAAAGAAACAATAAATTATCTCTAATGACTCATGCGTGGTTTCAAAACACTATAATAGAAAACTACTTTATTATATTTGTTGCATTTGTTTTAGTAACCAATCATTAACCACAGACATAAATGAAAAAAATTGAAAATATAATAGTAGTTAAGGTAGTTAAATTTTAGTTGTCTAAAGTTAATGTATTGTTTTAATAAGATTTTTGTAATTAATTATCTAGGTGTAAAATTTGACACATAGATGAGTTAAACAAAAAAGTATGTATGTAAAACTTTTTACATTGGATGTGGATTTAGATGCATTTATTTTGGAAGGAGAGAATTAAATAAAGCAAGACAAAAGACACGCATCCCAAAAAATGATTCAGAAAGATAATTATTTTTCTCTTTATTACCTTTTTTATTGGATGGTTTTAGAAAATTGAAAAATAGTTAATTTTTTGTTTGTTTGGTAATAGGTGTTTTTGTGGTGAGTAGCAAACAAAAGGGTGAAAGAGACGAATAAGAACGCACGTAACGTAGCTATAGCTTGGGTCAGGTGAGGTCCCTACTGCGACGAAAAGTTGAAAGAGTCTCACTGTTGCTTTGTCCCACTGCCAATCCGTGAGCCTCACTTCCTGCCATTGCCGTTTCTTTTTCTCCCTTTTTCCCTTTCCTTTTCTAGTGCTTTCCTTAGCCCCCTCTTTTTTTTTTTTTGGCCTAACTTAAACCTACCATATATTTTTCTCATCAATTTCTAAAATCATAGTGTATTGTCAATGATGATAGTTCGGTCTCTCGACTAAGATCAGATACGTCCTAATTTAAAGATTAAGAAATAAAATCTAATTAAACACTAAAAACGTGATTAAGCAGGTATTGAAATTGTATTGATCTTAATACAGAAAAAAATCCACTAAAAAAAATATAAATAAAAATGAATTTATGGTGAAAAATAATGATTATTTTAATCATGAACTTGTAAACTGAATAATTCACATCGGCTGACTTAAACGTTAAAGTGTCTTTAGAGTTATCTCACCTCTCAACTACGAAAAGAAACCTGTTGGATTATTGGTCTTGGACCGACCTTTGGTCATTTAGGTAGGAGGCCGATGTAAATGAATAATGTAAAGAAAATAACATATAACGAAGATTTGGATTAATTAGTATTAACCAGGTAGTAAAGAAAGATTTATAATGGCAGACACGAAGTTAAGATGGACTCTATATATAATAGGTAAAACCTCACAGATACACAAATATGAATTTAGGTTAAGAACACACTTGTTCTTGACTACCTTGAATATTCCGGGTTTAGGTCTCCAATTGACCAGTGTAGAACAAAACCTAAAGAAAAGATTTTAGACCAAAAGAAAAAAAATGTAATTGTTTAATGAGTGAATATTACTCTCTGATCCCCTCTTACAAAAACACATACTCTGAGGCCCTATTACAAAAACACACACCTTTCCACTACCTAGGTGAGGACATTGCAATTTCAGGGACCCCAATTTCTAGGGTAGTCCTTTTTCTCATCTTTCATTCTTAACAGCCAACTAACACTATATGCTGTGTGTACCTTCCAAAAGAATCCACACATTTACTTAACGTTTAGGGCAGCATTTGGTTTGTGACATCATTTATGACATGGTCTTCACTAAAATGGATTTGGACCCACACTATTGGCCCATTAAAGATGGTGACTCATCCATCCATTGCCTACAGCTGTGTCATATCCATGTGCTCTTTCGCTCTCAAAAGCAGCTCAACACCCAAACCCCGTAACCCATCTACTACCTTTCCATGCCCACGTCTACCCAAATGTTATTTTCTTCAAAATCTTCATTATAATTGTGGGAAAAGTTGAAAGCAAAACATTGTTGGTTTTCGTCTTTTAGCGATTAAGCAGACAGAATCCGCGTCGTATTGAATTGCAAAACCCAAATAATCGAATCCAAAATCCCTCAAAAGTGAAACACAAAGCAAAAGGCAAATCCACCATTCGTATGTGGTACGGATTGAGATAACCACCACCGAGTTAACTTTGCCAAACACACTAAGATCCATGAAAAAAAAAAAAAGGGCAAAATAAATATATATGAAAATAAAAAAGTAAAACACACACACTATTCATACTCATACAAGTTTATATGTAACCAACAAAACAATGTCGGCTTCGGTCCCCCCATGTTTCCCTTGTCATTCAATGTGGAATCAATCCCATACATAACATCCCTTTTTAACGTTATTGGTGAACCAAGTTGCAAAAATGCAAATTTCCATTTTCCACCACCACCCTAAGAGTAATGGGTCCCCCTAAGAGTAAAGGCATATAGACTATATCAGAAAAAAATTGTACACCATGCTTTGAATATGTGGCACCAAATTTGATGATAAAGTCAACTTTTATAAGCGGAATTTTGCCACCACTCCTAAAGAACCAACCGCTGAAGAAATGTTGTGGCTACATAATTATCGGAAAGGTGCGCTAGTTTTCGTACCAAATTATTACTAAGCTGTATGTACACGGAATGACGCGGGTATCTCCTTTTCCGTTATTGCTGCTGCTGCTCCTTGTGTGAACACGTACACTTATCGCGATTATCTGAAAGAGTCTAACCAAGTATGCACAAACATATATAGAAAATGAGTACCTGAACACCTAAATGCTTCACAATTCACTATGACCACAGTATATATGTTTACTTATGATGTGATGCAACTGGTTGTGTATTTTTGGTGTTTTCTCAAAGTGGTAAACGTTTTTTTTTCTGTTTTTGTTATCATTTTATTTTGGGTGCATTAGAGACATAGGAGAGTGATAGAGGTTGGTTTGTAACATACCTCAACTTGCTTTTGAAGGTCTTTAATGTACTCAATAGCCAAGTCCAACATGTCTGCTGTGTTTGTTTGCTGCAGATAGAGGAAAACAACATTGGTATATGCGTCCTCCACCACTCACACATAAAAAGGTGACGCGTGTGAGTGTGTGCAACAAGTCAAAATGTTACCTTATCCATGTTGGGGACGAGATCTTGCAGTTTCCTCATTCGCTCACTAATTTTAGTTCTTCTAACCTGAAGGGCAGTTGACACAGATAACTATTTGTAAGTTGCCCAATTATGCCTAGGCATGCAATAAAACTCAACCATGGAAAATGTTTGGTCCTTTCCATGTCATGAAAAATTATTGAGCAAATTTCGGCTGCCTATTTTAGAATTAAGAAGCCAAGTACAAGTGAAGAAGAAAAGGAAATAATTTGGGATCTGGATACTTGAGTAACAGGACAGTGTCTTGTTACAATAGAGAAAATATTGATGGAATGGAACCAACACAAACTATGGTGGGTCCTATTATAATGTCTTGTATCTTTCTTTCTTTATTAAGGAAATAATGTCACAAAGAATTTTCAAAATATAAGTAAGCATTTTTCCAAAACAATCCCAAAAAACATACATAACATGAGAGGCCTTTAATCCAATAATTTGGCTAGAACCAATCATACCCTTTCTGCAATGCTTCTTGGGTGAGTGGCACAACCTCGCTTGGCACGAATTTTGCAAGGAACAGAATCTGAGAGGTGTAGAAACTTCTCAATGGCTGCCATTTCTGCAGACGTATTTGGCAAACTCAATTGATGAGCCAAAGCAGTAGAAGGCTGGCCTCCTGCTTCATTCTGATTAATGCAACAGATAGAGATCAATGACATTACAGTTCAAAACTACACACCATATATTACCAGGATCCAATGGTACATACCTGACTTTCAGATACGTTTAAACCAGAAAATGGTTTTACATCTTCTTCTCTGTATCTCTTCCGACCTGTCATATTGTCAGACATTATTGCAGAATCGTCCCATGAACCAACGGGGAAACCAGGGATAAATTCATTGCCCTGATTTTCAGCAAACCCTTCATTTTCTGCATTATTCTGTGTACTGCTTTTGTTTCCAATTTCAGCCCTAGATGACACTAGTCCCGAAGAGTAGTTTGGTGCATTCTTCATCCTTGTTACGGGAGAAAAGTTTGCTTCCTCAGTACTGTTATTAACAGCTCCCATAGTCCCCATGCCCCTTGCAGCAGCATAACCTGTTAATCAAACTTGCACAGCGTCATTATGACAACCTATTCATGGAGTAAGAAAATGAAGATTGTAATAATTATGAAGCCTAAACCAGGAAATGTCGATCACTGTACCCATGTTGAGCTCAACCAACCTCTTTATAAAATGATAACATTCCCACCAAATTCTACCAAGACCATAGTCAAGGATTTAACTCATTTCAGAAATTCATTTGCAAAATCAATCCATGATGAGATACCAGACCAAAACATTAATCTCTCAAAATACAAGTATCTATTATGCTTTTACATACCCACTGGCATTTACTCTTTTTTTTTTTTTACATTTTCAAAAGTGAACTTATTAATAGCTATAATTCCCTTGTTGATCTATACAGAAAATCCATCGATTTAAAAAAAGCTAAATTTTACAGTTTTATCTCCCAGTTGCTCTAGCAGCAAAATGTGTCTAAAGCATCGAATTTGAAGATATTTGTACCTGAACTGCCAAGGATTGATGCAATTATTTTTCCCAGAAGATTTGTCTCCCTTGCGCGTGCATGTGGAGATTTTAAAAATAAATTAAAGAAAAGAAAACCGGGATGAAAAAAAAGGTTCCGTTTTTTTAAAAAGGGAAAGAAAAAAAAAGTGAAATGAAATAAATAAACAGTAAAATAGTAAGGAAAAGAAATTGGACATACCACTTTCAATGTTAATGTTTGAAAACAATCCAGCAGGTGAGCTACCATGCCTGATAAGATTTGAAGCAGTTCTACGACCAGTCTCTATCTGGTTTGGCAAAGGTGGTCGCCCAGTGTTCTGGTAAAAATTCTGAGGAGCAGAAGAGCCATAATTATTAATATTACTTTGTTGTTGGTGCTGTTGTTGTTGTTGGAGAACAAGGGGCTCATTATTGATGGGTGGTAAAGGCATATCCTTAGGTTGTTGATTGACCTCTTCTTTAACAGCAACAACGGTTGAGGGATTTTGAGTAGGAAGTGCCTCCTCTGCATCAGCAGCAGCAGCATCAGCATCGCCCCCACCAAGACTATTCACAAAGCGTGTCAACATTCGTTCTGTTTCGGGGCTAGAGGGTCGATTGAAAACGTGTTCGTAGAACTCACGGTCGATGATGCTGGAAAAATACGAACTCGGAGCCGATCGATACCGTGTCAACCCTGAATTCGTCTGCTGCTGGTGGTGATCCAAAAACACGGGAGGGTGCTGCTGAAGATCTGACTCCATTACCCTCTTCACTTTTTAATCTAGAGGTGCCCCCAATTACAACCAAACCTTCATTTTTTCTCCTTGTATTATCTTCCAAGTTCTAACCACTCTCATCAGATCACACCAACTTCTTGGAACCACTATTTCCTCAGAAAAATAAAATCTTTGTCCCAGCTTTGAGCACAACAATTCTAAAGATCTAAACCCAACAGAGCAAACCACCTCAAACCAAATCTAGAGAGATAATTCAACTGAGAACTCTAATTGGGTTGCCTCAAAATCAGGAAGGGATCAAAGAAGCTAAGAACAAGAAAAAGAAATAACAATATGAGCTGTAGTTTCTACTTTCTATCTATCACACTCACACATAACATCAAAAGTTATAGAAACTAACGGTAACCGGTTTTTCTGTTCCTGAAAGTGAATCAAAATAAGAAGTCAGCTCACGGGGACAAGACAGGCAAAAAAAAAAGAGCAAAGGATGTGAAGTAGGAAGTTCGAGGAGAACATGTACCTGGTCTTGGTGAGTGAGTGTGTGTCGTGTGTTGTGTTGTTTTTGGGTGTTTAAGTGGTGGAGGAGATGGGTATGAGAAGGTTCAAGAGAAAGAGAAAGAGATTAGAAAAGTAATAGCGAAGGATTTAGTTGGTTTGTGAGGAGGTGCAGCCAATGGGAAGTGAACAGAACCAAAAATCCAGCCCTGAGATTTGTGGTGTGTGTTGCGCTGGAGTTTTACTCAAATACCCTCAGTTTTTGGAGAAACCAAAGGGGTGATGAACATGGCAGAGGGGGTTCCAAAGGGAGAAACAACACAAGTTAATCCTATATTTAGAAGTAAAGGTAGGTTTTGATAAAATGGGAAGTATACGAGGTGAAATGACTTTATTGCCTTCCCTCTTCCTCTTCTCTCTTCTCTCTTCTCTCTTCTCTCATTCACATCATCATCATCATCATCAATGAAATCATTTAACTATCATTTCATTCTCCAGCACAAATATTTCCAACACTTCACTCATCCATGGATAAATGTTTATTTTTCTCTTTTTTTTAGTAATAAACTAATTATATAACAATTTTAACTCCTTTGACTTTCTACAATAATTTTAACTTAATATCACTTCTCTTTCAAGCTTTCAAATAATTTCTCTAAACATAGTGCTGTCAATATACATTCGGATCAGGGTTGCTAGAGTTCAGTAAAAAGATAAATGTGGCTACAGCTATGTTTGGTTTAAGGTGCAACCAAAAAAATTTGGCTTCACTATTTATGTTTCTGACCCTACACTCTGAAGCAAATTAATTTGTATAATAATTGAGTCACTCAATAAAATACAAAATGTTTCTTTTCCAAATTTATGTAAGAAAACTTCAATTATAAACTGGCAAAGCTTTTACAAAACGTTTCATTCTTTTCTATTCATAGAAAACATATCTTTTTCCAGTTGTGTGTTGTTTTGTCAACGCCTTCACACGATCTTAGATTTTTTTTTCTGTCATACATTTCTTAATCATATACTGGTTGCTGTGGTTCTTAAGATATCATTAATAGAGTAAGTTTGTAAAATATCAGTGAATACAAATGATGTCATTTACTAGATAGAGAGGTGTATTTCAAGATTATATTTATTTATCTCTTAAAGTGTTTAGTAAGTCTCGTATTTATTATTTATACCAAGACAAATGAACATGATATTGAAAATTTAACAGGATTAAATCTGAATTTATAACAAGATAAATAAACATGATATTGAGGAGTTAACAGGATTATGTCGGAATTTAATTTTATTAATAGTAAATCTAATGTTAGAAGGAATTCAACTTATATTTTATTAGTCAACATAAAAATTTATAACAAGACACAATTTTGTTAATCACGTGTTATCATTATTACTATTAATAATAATAATAATAATAATAATATTTTTTATTTTTAACATTATTATATATATTTATATTTATTAAAATAAGTTATAAATTTATACAGTAATATTTTAATTTATCATAACCATGTTTTAATTTTTTTTATTTATATTTTTATATTTTGTAAATATATGTAGAAACATATGAATTCATAATAAAATTAAAAAATACAGATATATTATTAATGCGTTATAAATATATTACATTAATTTTTTAAAAAACTCAAAAAATAATTGGTAGTCATTGCCAGCCATATAATCTATTTAATATTAATTATTGTAATATATTATTATTATTAATGCTGTTTTTACTAAAAAATACTTAATAAACTTCTTTATTTATTTAATAAAATAAATAATTGAATAAATATTTTATTTTAAAATAGTTAAATAACATCTCTTAAAAATAACAATTATATATAATAACTTTTATCTTTCAATATTATAATTTATCCTTAAAATAACATATTGTTGGTATAAGTTAATAAAAAAAATTATTAAAAAAAATTACTTATATTAAATTCAAATAAATTCATCAGGAATAATTTACTGTTACAAGATTATCATACTCTAATGTTTTTGTTTTATGTATATATACAATAACATTTATAAATTTAAGTCATATATTAATTTAATAGAATTATAATTATTATAAACTTATAATCTAATATCTAATAATAAAAAGAGCACAGTAAATCATTACAAATATTTTAAAAATAATAAAATAATAATAATACACGAAAATTTACATAAAAATTAGGATGCATTATATATTTACATTTCAATTTTTTTTTTAAATTGTTAGGTTAAATATTATTGTGAAACTTTACCTAAGTTAACATCTCAAATTTCAACCATCATCATCGTCACATAAAAAAATACTTTGAGAAAAAATAAAATGAAAATAAATATAAAAAATTAGGCCAATTTTTTTAAAATAAAATAAAATAAAAATTATACGTAAATAATCTATACTTATTAATACAAAATAAATTTAAGTTACAGTAATTTTAAATATATTTAGATAAGATATAAAATCACGTAACTTTAAAATTAAATTCAAAAAATTGCAAACACTAGCCTAAACACACCAACACACATTATCCACTAGCAAGTAACAAATGTTAGACATGAACATTATGATTTTTGAAGAAAATGAGTGCAAAAATGATAAGATCTACCGCCATAAAAGGTTATAAAGGGTGATATTTTAAGATTGGATACTCTCCAATCTCTGTTAAGATTATAGAAGCAAAGAAAAGGAAGTGACATGTTGTTAGCATTTAATAAATGAGAATGATAAGCATGTGATATATATAGTAAAGGGTGTTGAAAAGATAAGAAAAAAGTGTTGGGCAGCTAGGGTAATGTAGCACGTTCGTCACCAATGACAAGAAGTCCATAAAATAAAGAACACAATATCTGAATGATTAAAAAATTAGATAACGCAACAGATGTACTTGGAATATTGGTGTTGGTGGAAGTGGAAGAAAAAGGGAAAATATTTCTCTGTTGTGCATGGGGACCAATGCTTCCACGCGTACGTTCCTGCGCTAAGATGCCTTCATATATTATTTCCATCCCATCTTCCATTTTTCTTATAAACTATAACAACAAACACAAGCTTTTCTAGATACATCAACTTCTTCCAACCAAATTTTCCACCAACTATGTTTTTCTCTTCTTCCGTACTCAAATTCCTTCATATGATGTCCCTAATATCAATAATCATATACATATACATGTTATTGTTGGGTAGGAAAGACAAGGAAAATTGGATTGGATTAGGCTGATTAGACACATCTTTAGTGAGTGAGTTTAATTATTGCGTTTTTTTATAATTTTTAGTTAAAGATATCATTGTATTTGTAATTAGTGGACAACAAGACAAAATGAAAATTTAATAGTTGTTCTTGTGGATATAAGTTGCAGTTAATGACCGAATCACGTTATAAATACTGTGTTGTTTATTTTCTACCGTTGATTCGTGATTATGTGTGTTGCTTCTGCATGCATTTCTCTCCATCAATTATCTATTTTAAAATTCAGAATTTTGTTATAGTTGTTCGTATGGATATAGGTTGCAGTTGACGACCGAACCACGTTAAATACTATGTTTTTTTATTGTCTACCGTTGATTCATGATTATGTGTTGCTTTCGGATGGATTTTTTTCCTATCAGTTATCTATTTTAAAATTCATAATTTTGTTATAGTTTTATCTAGCTAAAAAATAATATTAATATATATATATATATATATATATAATTTTTAACTCCAATTCTTAAATAAGACTAAATCACTATATTTTTACCAAAGAATGTTTTCTTTCTTTGTGTTTCCCTTTTATTCTACTAACTTTATTTCTTTTGTTTTAAAATACATTGAAAGAACACGTATATTATATTTCTTTAATTAAACTAATTAAGTCCTATTCAGCACGCCTGTCAGAGATGACAACAGAGGTATGTTCTTAGAATTATTTAGCCCGTTACGTAATTGAATTTAATTGCATGACTAATATATACAGTTTTGATCTCTAATACTGTTTACTTATTATAATACAGTGTTTCTATCAACTTTTATAAAGTATCAAAACTTAATTACCCAGCTAGTCAATTTATTGTGGTATACCTCTTAATTAATATATAATTTAATTGTGATATTCCTATCATGCGATAAATCACTGAATTATTTAGTACCTGATTTATTATAAATTACGCATAGTTTGTTTTAATACATAAAAGGACTTATATAAAAGAGGTTTGACTAAAAATATCTTATTTACAGCAATTAACAAGATAAAAAAAAGTGCGTTGAAACTGTTTGTAGGGTTAGGACTTAAAATAAAAAATTAACCACGATAACAACCCTACGGCAAGAAACTCCTGATGAAATATAAAAAAACACTCAAATCTTATTATGATAAGTACGCACAAACAAACAGTCCTATATAAAAACTTATGTGTAATCCTTATCACATTATTGTATATAACTCACTTTTAAATATACAAGTTTCATCACTTTTACTTTATACTTTTTATAATATCATTTTTCTTGTTTAAAACTTTAAAATTTACCGTATACATATATATTTCTGTTTGCTTAAAAAAAATGTTTTTAATATGAAATTATCCTAATATTGTCTAAGTTTTAAGATTCTTTCCTGTAATAAAAGTTTTAGTTTTTAAAACTTATTGATAAATTTATATGATTGATGTTACGACATCAAGAAAAATATAATTATGAGGTTTTTTAGTTTAAAAAAATAGTATGTTAAGCAGAATATAAGTTTTCATTTATTTTATTTTTCTCCTCTAACCTTAACCTTAACTTGACTGTACAAGTACACAATTAATGTCAATGGCATTAGATTTATTTGGATAAGAATTTTTTTTTGTCTCAAATTAAAAAAAAAATGCAAAACCTTAAAAAAAAAAGTGGATACCGTGTCAAACTTGATGGAGTGCACTTCGAAGAATAAAAATACAAGCCCAATTTAGCATTGTTACGTAATAATAAATTAAAGACACATACCAAACATGTAAGACGGCGGGTTTTTTTTTTTCATCCTACACTTTTTTTTCATATTTTTTCTTTTTCAATTTTTAAAATTAATTTTCATCTTTTTTACAAACAGATTATGTCAATTAGAAGTCTGCTAAATCTATAACATTTCTAACATTTTTCTTTTATATTATTTGATTTAGAGTCAAATTCTTTTTTTTTCTTTTTTTTCTTTTCATCTTTTATTCATTTTGAAGTTTTATCAGTCTTTTAAGTTAATAGATATTCTTTTTTAAGTAGTTTATCTTTTAATTTGTGATTCGTATGGTTGAGTTTTTTTATTAAGCTTTTAAAAAAATTAGTGTACTTTTAACTCTTTGCTTTATTTATTTTAAATTTGGTGAAATGGTTTGGTAAAATGGGATGAGCGGTTAGTTTTGAAATAATATATTTTAGAATATTTACAATATTTATGGTTTTTCATACCTAATTCGATGGATGATTTTGAATAATGTTTATGTATTTGTATAGACTGATAAGACCTATATAGTCCTTGTTATTGGTCGGAACAATTGTCTTTGATCCCTCGATTGCTCCTCTTTCATTTTCTTACTCGTATTCACTACTTAGTGTTCGATCACTCCTTCTCTCCTTTCTCGTACCTGCTCTGTAATACCTGATCAAGTGTTAACCTACAAAAGATTATTCGATGATCAAATAAGTATTTTGTATAAAAATGAATTATATACTGATAAAAATGTATTTTACTCTTGTGTAGCGATGTTTATTTATAGTGTCAATAGTTAGTTGTCTCGCTTATGGACCGTATCTGGCAAATATTTTAATAAAAGAGTATTTACAGATTTATTTCATGCTTACCGGGTTTAGGGTGTTACCTGGATTTATAAGGTGTTATCAGGTTTGTAGGATGTTACCTAATTTGTCGCATATCTCTTTATTTGTTATGTAATATAACTAGTTCATTCGGTCGGTCACCAATATTGAATAATGTGACTCATTCAACTCCGATTGGTATAATATTAGATGTAAGAACTTTGCTTAATAGATGAGATTTCGATCAACAACTCTTAATAAAAAAAACAATGACGTAATTTTCTATTCAAAATTGCTTAACAAATTATAGTTTTTTTAAGAAAAAATACTTTGTTTTGTTTTAAAATGATATATTATATTAGAGATATACAAGTTGTATATAAATGTGAAGTTATATATATATATATAATGTGATTTTCATGTATGTATTTTGAATAATTACACATAAGTATATCAATTTAATATGATATGTTTGAGTCAATATATAAATGGTATATTAGGAAAATCATTAGATATTCATTAAATAATAAAAAAATAAGAAAAAGAGAATTATTAAATTATTATATATACTTAATTGTATAATTATTTGTATAATGAACTTACTTTGACTTATTGACTTACGGAGTTAAGGTTCATGGGTATACAAAACAAGTTTATAAAAAGTCAATTATTAATATTTGGTAGAATATGTTTAACACAAGTCTCTATGGAGAGGTCTACTTGTTATCTTATGTCGAATTAAACTAAGATTTATAAAATGATTGACCTTTAAGATGGATAAAACAAAGTTTGTTTGATGTATTCACTATAAAAAAATGTTAAATTTACCTACAAATTATTACATATGGATTCAGATACGTTGATAAATATATCATAACATACAAATTATTATATAAAAATATAAATCTATAGGTAAATTACACAATAATTTGTATCCGTATGTAAATTCAACCTTACATGACAATAATTTCTCATGTTACGAAGTGGACTTTAAGCCTAACTCAACCCCATAAAATCGGCTCATAGGTTTGAGGTTTGCACTCACTTATATATAATGAAAGACTCTATTCTTTAGTCGATGTGGGATCTTCAACAATTACTCATGAATGATCCATGGGTAAATTTAGTATTATCTACGAATTATTACCCATAAATTAATATTATTATTATTATTTTATAAATAATAATATTTACTTATTGATAAATTTACCTACGAATATAGATATATGAGTAATTTACCTACGAATTTATAATGAGTAATATTATTAATAATATTAATATTAAAAATAAAAAAATAATAATCCTTTTAATCAATGATGTAATCACTAAATTTGTTTAATATAGATTAAAGGCTATGTGTTACGGGACATGATTTCAATTCCCTCTAAGGGTCTATTGTATGTGTGTAATTGAGTTTTTGGTATGAGTGATATTAAATATAAGTTATGTATGTGTGTAATTGAGTTTTTGGTATGAGTGAAATATAAGTTATTTATAAATATTTAATTTTTTAGTATGAAAGTTTGAGATGGTTGTGTGGAATAGAAATTGAAATTTAGATTGACATTTTTTAAAAATCTCCAACTTATTTTGTTTCTGTTATATTTGTTTAAAATTTGTGTTAATTATATGTTACACGAGAATAAAAGATAATGTTTCATATTGATAAAATTCCACAGTGAATAACTGGAGTTTTAATTTTCTTTAGATTGTATTGTTTTGGATGTATATACAAATTTAAAATTTCCTATAAAAAATATTATTTTGTAGTAATAATGATGTAAATAATATATATGGATTAAGTTTTAGATTATCGAACTAGGATATTATATGGATTATATTCTTTTAAAAATTTTGTAGTAATGTAATATTTGTTTAATATATAGTAATTAATATATTAGTATGAAATGTTAAAAAAATAATAGTTTAATAAATAATTACTTTTAGTATGAAATATTACAAAAATAAGGATACAATACGAAAAATAATAATAATAATATAATAACTATTAAAATAATAAATCATGTTGTTTGAGTTAAATTGTTTATCATGGAAAACTCAAATAAAATATATGTTTTAATTAATTATTTTATTTTAAAAAACAATCAATCATGCTAATCCTATTTTCTAGATAGCAAACCAGAGAAGCCCCACATATGTTCCCGACTTCTGTGTCTTTCTTATCATTTACTATATCTCTTTTAAAGTAAACTGAGTGTAACAATATTTCACTATATTTAATTAATGATATAACAGTTCAAAGAATAAATCGCACATGAAATAAAAATAACAACACACGTTTATAAGATATTTGCTAAATATGTTACCAACTATAAATATAAATTTAAAATGTTCAGTACACAAAATATGTCAACTCAAGAGCCAAAACTGAAAGAAAAAAAAAATCATATAAAGAATATAAGGTCTGATGTATTACTTATATACTTGAAAAAGAAATTTACATTCTATAAGTTAATTTTGTAAACTTAAATTGAATTTAATATCACATTAACACAATGAAAGTTTAATATTCATATTCTTACAAGTGATAGGTTATCTTAAATCTAATAAAAAATTATCCACCATATTATTTATGCATCCATTCCAGTGAATGTGAGAGAGTATATTTGAAATAAATAATAAATATAAATGAAAATAACTTTAATTATAACTTATATTTGGATGAATTTGTGATAAGGTGTGTTATCATCCAGTGATTTGAAGTGAATTGTGAACGCGGATTATCCAATATATGTTATTTTTTGATGCATGAAAAATATAGAGAAAAGACACTAATACTGTTATGTTGATACTCTTGATTATTTAAATAAAAGCAAAATAAAATTGTGACTGGGTTAATCAATTAAGTTAATATTATGAAAATTAATGTACTGAGAAAAAAAATACAAAACATAATTATGTAATTACTTATTTTTTTATAGAATATCGATGTTTGTTTTTTCATAATTGATGTTGCTTTAATTTTGTAGGGAAAATTTATATTTATTTATCTATAATTAATATTATTTTAATTTTATAGGGAAAATCGATATTTGCTTGCTCATAATCGATGTTGTCTTATTTTTTCATAAGACAATCGATTATTAGTATTCCAGAATTGATGTTGAGTATATTTTTGTATCTTAAGCCTTAATTCTAAATTCTAACCCAATACACTTAACCATAAATCATATTTATTTTTTAATTCTTTTATATAAAAAATAAATTTGTAATTATACATTTTCATCAATTAATAAAATATAATTACAATTACTTCACAAATTTTCATATAATAATTTACATTTTCTACTCTATTTTCTGCTCTGTTTATTTTAATCAAACAATAATATTTCCTTCAACTCATCTCACATCTTATCTATCATATCAACACAAAATTCAAAGAAAACATTAATGTTGTGAAATCGAGTGAGGTGATTGTTTTGGAGAAAGCACATGAGCAAGAGACAATGTTGACTTCACGGGAGATTTGGTAAGATTGAGCGAGAGATTTGAATAATAGAATTGAATATAATAGAACGAAGAAATGGTTTAAGCATCCCAGAATTTGATGCAGAAGAGGGTGACAAGGCACGTGTTCGTCATGAAATGGTGCCGGAGTTGTGGCAAAGCAAGGAAATAGTGCAAGACAAGGCTAATTGGGTGTTACAGTTTATATAATGTGGTGTTGTACTGTACCTTAATCAACCCATGATACCCCATATCTTTTCACATTGCACACTGCTAAAAGACAAAATCACTGAAAAACTTTTCCTGGGACGATTACATATAAATATATTTTTTGGACATTGTTTAAACAAAGTACCAAAACTGTTCTTAAATTTCTCCCTGCATCCATGTGCCACTGTCACCAGGTAAAATCAATATAAAGTTACTTTACTCTTTTTTTTTAATGTCTGCTTATCATAAATGGTGGTGGGAAAAGGTAAAAACAAATGTACTTGGTTACACCTGTCGATGTTGCCTCCTGTCTTTTCTGTCATTCAAATTATTTAAAGCCTTCATTCATTCATTCTATAACTACCATTATATTAAAACTACCAAAGACAGCACAGTGAAAATAACATTTATTTATTTATTTCAAAAGCAACTTTATATATTACAATTAAAAAATATACAAATTTATTTTTCTTTGTTTCCATTTCTTTTAATTTATTTTTTCTTCACCACCTACTTCTTGTGGTGCTGTATATGGATTATCTGTTCCTTGTGATTTCCAAACATTATTTTTTTGGAATATTCAGAATATCCTTCTCTCTTTTTTTGCTACTTTCTATTGATTTTAAAAATATATAAAAATGTTAGTCACACTTTATGTATAGGTTAGACTTTTTTCTTTCTTTTCAATTTACTCATTGTCTGTTATTTTGTAGGTCATAAACCAAATAGATCGGCCAATTTTTTTGACAGTTTGCAATAAATGATTATAAATAACTTTATTTAAGTTGAGAGGTATTTTTATAGGACTTTCAATCATATAATTATAATTACTTTTTCAATATTTATCATTCTTTTCTATTTTATTATTTAGTGTGTTTTTAATAATATTTCTTTCACGGTTTCTCGATTTTTTTTATAGATGTATATATCAGTAAGATATTAAATGATTAAGTCAAAATCAATTTAATTAAGTGATTATTTTTTTTAAAAAAATCTATTCATCTATTAGTCAAGTTATAACTTTATCAACTTTATTAACTTTTACTTTTTGATACTTTATATTTATTTTTGAATTTATTCCTAATAATTTGGAATAGGACACAACCTCTCATCTTCTCTATCTCTCAGTCATGTAACTTAACAATTTTACCTTTTTTGTTATAAGATGCTTTTATATAAATTTCAATGTTTAAGTTCTGTTATATTTTCTAAATAAGCAAGCGATCTGTATTAAGATAATTAAGATATAGTATGCGTTTTCCGATTAGTAGACTTTTCAAGTTATTTATAAGGAATATTTGATTGGTTTTGAAGAATTAATAAGTATGTGTGAAAGATATATATATATATATATATATATATATATATATATATATATATATATATAACAAAGAAGAATTAAGCATTTTTATTGGTAATATTTTAACACTCTTTCAAAGTTTTTAAGAAAAAAAAGTTTGATAATCCATCATACTTTTTTTAAGGTAATGTATGTAAATAATAATAAAATAATTACTGTAAGATATAAAAAATAATCTTAGAATAGAAGGAATAGAAGTGTTATATTTTAAATGAAATCTTGATCTTTTATTATTAAAATAAAAAGAACATATAAATACAAAATTCAGTTATTCAATTCACTACAATGCCCACTGACTCCAAGTCAGTAGGTAAACTAGGTGAAGCATCGGAGGGGCTATTTGTGGGTGGAGAGACAGAAGAAAAAGGGTTAGAAGAATCAGCATAGGGAAAAACAGATTCATTAAAGGTAACATGTCGAGTAATATACATACGCCCAGAGGGAGAGAGACACATGTAGCCTTTGTGATTGGATGCATAGCCAAGAAACACACACAAAGATGAACGAAAACTCATTTTATGTTTATTATATGGGCGAAGC
>Ga0123342_1004794_pt1 | contig 20295 bp, 12 predicted proteins | sample Turbeawhitnodule_FD_89960 | JGI IMG/M metagenome (GOLD analysis project Ga0123342, IMG submission 89960) | Root nodule microbial communities of legume samples collected from Mexico - Turtle bean Mexico white nodule | ecosystem: Host-associated > Plants > Roots > Nodule | place: Mexico: Nepantla... | reverse complement strand
TTTATGGGGTTGAGTTAGGCTTAAAGTCCACTTCGTAATATGGTATCAGAGCCATTTCGAGCCTATCCTAGCGAGTGTTTGTGTTGGGCCTATCGTGCCACCCGCTATCGGGCCGCTATCGGATTGTATATAAGTGGGTGCAAACCTCAACCCTATGAGCCTAATAACCACTTGATTTTAACAATACGATAATATGAATACATAAATCAACAAAATTTATAAATAAAATACTATTATATTTTTTTATATATCTGTTTCAGTTGTAAATATATTCGTGTCCTTATTCTAAATCCCCATAATAACCTGCTGCATAGTTTTGTCAAGTATGTGTAATTTATAAATAAATAATTAAATAAATAAATATAAAATTAATTTGATTTTTTGTCCAATATAATTTCCACCCAATAAAAGTAGGTGTGCAAAAGGCATTTCCAATAAAGTCAGTAAATGGCTTGATTTCTTAAATTTATGTTAATTAAGGTTTAACTATTGGTCAAGTACATGAAAGAAGTTTTTGCTGGAAAAAATTACGGATGAATTAAGTTTATTTCTATAATGTTTTGAGTTGTCTAACTTAAGTAAAATCTGGATTAAGTAACTCCATCCCGAATTGTATTGATTAATTAATGTATTCAACTATCTTAATTACATCAATAGTTTGAAATGATTGTTTCAACTTTTTTGTTTATTTTAAATTAGTTATATAAATCCATAATTTTCATGTCTTGAAAGAATTAGACTTTAGTTGTTGATGGAAGATACTCTCGATACTCTGAAAAAGGGGAAAAAGAGAAATTAGAATGTTAAGTATCTTTTTTCTAGGGTTTTCCATGGCTGAAAGCAGTCACAAACTAGCAAAAATTTGGTCCAAGTTGTGAATGCAAGCAATCGTGCAAGTTGGTTGTAGAGTAAACAATGGGTAAGGATCAGATTGTAGTTTTCCAAATCTTTCTTCCATGCATAACTTTATTGGATTTGAATTTTTGTTTAATGTATAATATAATTTGAGGTGATATGTGATGAATTATTATGTGTGTGGTTTGGTTTTTTATTTGTAGTTGCACTCAATTCAGGAATGTGTGTAGGCCATTGAAACAAACCTTTATTTGACACATTTAACTAGAAAACCAAACATAAAATATGAATTTTTAAGCTGTTGGTTAAGTTAATTTATTAATTTTATAGCTATAATTTAATTTTTAAACATAACACTTTTAAAGGAATTGATCTAAATTTGTTATTGGCAAAAACCATATCATAATTTCATACTAAAGCAAACAAAAATTTCTCTTCCTTACTTCTTACTTATATACTGTCACTTAAATTTTAGTTATAATTTGAGTTGTGATATATGTAAACAAAAAAATCTGAAATTACATATGAATAAAAATTTATATATAAAGACATACCGATATTTTTAAATTTAATTAAAAAATATTAAAATTAAATCTTGGCAGGGTGAACACCGGATAATAAAATAATTCAAAAATAGTTTTCAGATATATATAATGAATATAAGGTGGGTATCGATTAAATATTTGGGACATCCATTTCCATTCCAATTATAAATACATGTAGAAGCAAATGTGTCTATGGGGTGGCGTGTGTTCAATTATTTTCTTATGATAACAAAAAAAATAAAAATAAAAATTATTTTTTATAAAAATAATAATAAAAATATTATTAAATTTATAAAAAAGTATTTATAAAATTAATTATAAATAAATAAATTTATAATTTTATTATAAGTAGTTTTTTTATTTTAGGTAATTAATTAAAATAGTTACAAAACTAAAAAAAGTAAAATAATAAAATAAATTATATTAGTGAAGGTAAAATTGATAATTTTTTTATTAATTAATAGTTATAGATGTTATTTAAAACAACAGATAAAATAATAAAAATGATGTATGATATTGTATGTAAAATTAATAAACAGAAGGTAAAATTAATAATAAAAAAAAGAGAAATATCTTTATTAATAATCATATAGATATTGTATGTGATAAAAAATAGTTAAATTATTATCATTATTATTATTATTTCACTCAGTTGATGTATGAGAAAATATTTGAAATTATTTTAACATTATGAATATGACACTAAAAAAATGATAAGTGTAATATATTTTAATCATATATTATGTTTTGAATTTTAAATAAAAAAAGTTATATAAAACGAGACAATAATTTCAATTTATTTATAAAATTCATGTAAAATAATACATAAACCTTTTCTAGGTCACAACTGTGATTTTTTTTTAAAACTTTTGAACCCCTAACTATGGTCTTCAACCGCACCTCGAGACAAAACCTAAAGATTAGGGTTGACTTGGTTTATAAAAATCGATATCCTATATATAATAAAAAAAACATAGAGATATTCTCTTGAGAATAAAATTATCAACTATTTAGAACACAATTTTTTAATGTCTATAATGATTTAAAAAAATTCAAACTACTCCACACCAAACAATAACATGGTATATAAAAGAAATCTAAAATACTAGGAATATTGATCACGAGCAATATATAAAGATTACTATAAATACTTCATTAATAGTAATCTTTAAAAAATAAATATTTGTAGATAATTTTATGTAAAGCTACAATTTAAAATTGTTAATTAGCTCTTACGTTTTAAAATTATTAATAATTAAAAATTAAAAATAAATAATCAATTAGAATACCATATAAAAGTATTATTACTATTATCACTATTTTTAATAACTGTTTTATTATTATTAATATTACTTCGTTCTTGCTGATTAACATCCAAAATTGGTATTTTTCTCATACATCGAGCACGAGATGATGCAATGAATTCATGTCTTGGTCAAATAAAAGATGTTTGTACCTGACTTATTTTTCGTGTTTACGTGTCATATGACTGCTGAGAATCAACTCCACAATTGACAAAATAGAATAATTTTTTATGCTATAAAATAAGCTATTACCAGCAAAATAAATTTGATTTTCACAACTGTCACTGTCGCTTAATTTGGTTTAAATATTTAAAAACTAATCCAGTATGTGAAAATTTGGATTATGTGAAAATTCCTATCTAGCACTGATATCTGATATACATATAATTTTTAAAACATACATATAATTTTTAAAATATAAGATACGAATATATATATATATATATAATATAATTATAAATTATATAAATTAGTAATAAAGATTTATGTGAATAACTATTAATTCATTTTTTCTGATAAAAAATATTGATAATACTATGGGTTAATTTAAAAATAATATATATAATATTATAAATATAATGCCATATTATATCAAATATTATTTATTGGATGAAAATTAGTATTAGTATATATATATATTTTTTAAAACTTAGACTTTTGAAAAAGAATGAGATATTGGATTAGGATAAAAAAAATCTTAAAGCATAATTTTTGTTACTAAAATGCTTCGGATTTAATATCTAAATCTTGAACCAGCGTCTTCGAATTGGGTTGGAGGATAACTCACGTCACATGTCTAGAAATATTTTTTACTCAATCAAGTTTATGAGTGTGGCAATTTTTTTCTCTAACAATTTGTTCCCTAAACAAATCAAATGAGACACTACCATTACCATTTTTTTTTATTGATTGCCCATTAATGAAGAGAAGAAAAAGTAGTTTAAGCAAGGTGTTATTAATTAGAAGTTGAGTACAAGGGCTACTCAATCTAATGAGTCTTAACTATAAGTTAGTTTAAAAGGATAAAAGAGAAACAAAAAGATTGTTACCATGATTAAAAAAACATTGAACACAACCATCCACTCTTGACAAACAAAAAACATTGAACACCATCCAGTAATCTACATCTAACTTTTATTATCAAATTAAAAGTATCGTGAAGGTTAAAAAGAACTTGTGCATAATCTAAATAAAGCCATACCATATTTTGCAAATAAGATGTCGAAATAAAACACATTTGGTATATAAACAAATATCATTAAAAAAAGTCCAACAAAAGTCAAATTATGGATAGAAAAAAAGATAACGACTATCTTCTTCAAAAGAAATAAAATACACTCTATACCTTATATTTGAGACAATATTCATTATATTTTATAAAACATAATTTAAATTGACAATTTATCCTAGTTTTCTTAGAGGAACATTACATTTTTATAAATTTTAAAAATAGAAAATTAAGAAGAGAGCATATTCACTTGTTAACAATTGAGAGTATTTGATGGTATAATCCAATAATTGTAAAATTTCCCGATGATCCTGCTTTTCAAGTCCAATGATACGAGTTTCTATAAAAAAAAAACAGAGATAAAGTAATTTATAAGACCAAAAGCTCCTTTTCCCACATAAAAATTGATAATACCACTTTTTTCTTACAATTTTTTCTTCTTTAGTACAATGATAATACTAATTTTAATAACCAAATAGTTTTGTTCTGTAATATTAAGAATCATATCAATTAATATAACGCATAAAACCAAACATTTGTATACTTGTATATTATATCCAGTTCAATGAATTTCTACTCAACAACTTTGAAAATATTTTATTATCGCGAGTTGGTAGCGAGTTCATTGTGTTGATCATGGTAGCCACAACATGAAGTAGCTTCGGAAACGCAAAGTCCTTGTAGTTGACATTTTTATACGTGTGGTGTCTTCGTTCTAATTTCAGATTTCGATTTACGACCAACAATTTTATAAGATCAAATTGTCTTCGTCTTGGCCCTATATATAAGAGCCTCCAACAGCATAAATTTCATTCTCATACATTCTTATAGCTCCAAGCTCCTCACGTTTCCTTCTTTCGAAAACCCAATGGCTTTTAAGAACTTGTCCCTTGTTACGCTCTGTGTTTCTCTTGTGTTATCCTTCTTGTCACCCATTTCCATAGCTTCTAACAGTAAACGTGATATTGTTCCACCAGAAACCATTTGCAAATCCACCGTAGATCCTTCCTACTGCAAATCTGTGCTTGCTAATCAAAATGGCACCATCTTTGACTATGGTCGAATTTCTGTCCGAAAATCCTTGTCCCAGTCCCGCAAATTCTTAAACCTAGTAAACTCCTTCCTCAAAGACAGATCCTCTTTGTCTCTTCCCACAATTCGCGCCCTTGAAGACTGTCAATTCCTCGCTGAGCAAACCTTCGAATACTTATCAAACGCACTCGACAATGTTGATAAAGCTAGCGGTGATCTTCCCACCACTCAAGCTGAAGACCAGCAAACCATGCTTAGTGCTGCTTTGACAAACCAGGAAACTTGTTTAGATGGCTTACAGACCACAGCTTCTGATCAAAGAGTGAAGCGTGATCTCTTCTCATCACTCTCTAATGACACGAAGCTTCACAGTGTTTCGCTTGACTTGTTCACCAAGGGTTGGGTGCCTGAGAAGAAAATCTCAACTTCATGGCAACCCAATGGGAGACACTTGGGTTTCCGCAACGGTCGTTTACCATTGAAGATGTCTGACCGTGTACGTGGCATCTATGATTCTGCTAGAGGTCACGGCAGAAAACTACTTGATGATAGCAGCGATAGTGTTTTGGTCAATGATATTGTGGTTGTTAGTCAGGATGGAAGCGGGAACTTCACTACCATCAACGATGCTGTAGCAGCTGCGCCAAATAACACAGCTGCTGCCGATGGTTACTTTTTAATTTTTATCACTGCAGGTGTGTATCAAGAGTATGTATCCATAATCAAAAACAAAAGGTACTTGATGATGATTGGAGATGGGATCAATCAAACGATTATCACCGGTGATCACAATGTTGTCGATAACTTCACAACATTCAACTCAGCAACATTTGGTGAGAAAATTAAATATACATATCTTCCTAATGTGTATGTTTAAACTTACAAATCTGGACTCAATGTTTGCCGTTTTAACTTTTTGTATAGAACTTTTGAAAAAAATAATTTCATAACAAAACATGCTAACATAGCAAGATAACGAATTTATCTCTCTTTTGACCTCTAACATGAAATTTGGTGTGCACTTGTAGCTGTGGTAGCACCATGGTTCGTAGCTGTTGACATTACATTCCGAAACACTGCTGGGCCAAGCAAGCACCAAGCAGTTGCACTGAGAAGCGGAGCAGATAATTCCACTTTTTACAGCTGCAGCTTTGAGGGGTATCAGGACACCTTGTACACGCATTCTCTTAGACAGTTTTACCGTGAATGTGACATCTATGGAACCGTTGACTTCATATTTGGAAATGCTGCTGTTGTTTTCCAAACATGTAACATGTACCCACGCCTTCCCTCGAGTGGCCAATTCAATGCCATCACTGCACAAGGCAGAACAGACCCAAATCAAAACACAGGCACTTCCATTCAGAACTCCACTATAAAAGCTGCTGCTGATTTGGCTCCTGTAGTTGGTACGGTGAAAACATATCTTGGGAGACCATGGAAAGAGTACTCAAGAACAGTCTATATGCAGTCTTTCATGGATAGTTTGATAAATCCTGCTGGGTGGCACGAATGGAGTGGAGATTTTGCCCTAAACACCTCGTACTATGCTGAGTACAACAACACAGGACCAGGTTCAAGCACCGAAAACCGAGTAACATGGTCTGGTTATCATGTTATCAATGCTACTGATGCGGTTAATTTTACCGTGTCTAACTTTTTAGAAGGAGATGACTGGCTTCCTCAAACTGGAGTTCCGTATAGTAGTGGATTGATATAGTCAAACCTTCAAGTTCCGAGATAGTTACGTGTAATAAGAGCAAAGTTGCTTAACAGTTTTTGTAAGTCTGATGCAAGTCTCTCTCTGTTGTATTTATAAATCAATAAAATCTCTGCTACTCTATCATTAGGTTTACGCAAATTTAATACATATATTAAGGGAAAGGATACATTACCTTCAAAAGGCACTTTATAATTTTACGTAAGTGTTAACTTAATTTATGTAAAGGTTATACAACATTTTCAAGATTTTTTAATTAATATTTTATTTGATTATTAGAGAAAAAATATATTTGTAAAATAAAAAGAAATATTTTTTTCTTTATAACTTAAAGTGTTATTCTTTATATCATACGTGTATTCCAATAAAGTAAACTTATAATATACTCTCCTAATCTTATCTTGGATTATGTCTTCTTAGTCTTTCTGTTTTACTTTTAATTTGTGCATTAGAAGCTTAACCGTTACTTGCTTTATGAATGTCGTCAATCAATAAACATGACTCGAAACTCAATAAGGATTTGTGTGGTAAAAAAACCTCATTTATGAAAATATTGTGTTTATTTCTGAGTATAAGGAAGGAGTGAGTGTTTTTTTTTTTTTTATGTTTATTTCAATGATTTTGAGAGTGGTGGAGTGGATGGAGGAGAGGATGAAGACCTTTCTTTCACTTTTAACACAAATGAAGAAATTTGTGCTAATTCATATAACATTCTTGTATTTTAACCAAATATCCATGTGGATGCATTTTATTACTATATACAAAATTAAAGATTACAAAAATTTATTTAATAATTTTAAAAGTATTTAATTATATTATTAATAACAACATATAATTATAAATAATGAAAAAAAAATAAAAATAAAAATAAAAATAATATTAACAAAACATATATAATTATATAAAATAATAAATGAATATAATAATAAATATTAGTTTCATAAATTTTAATATATTTAATAAATTTATTTCAATTTAACACAAAAAATTTTTTTATTATATTTTTTATTGAAAAATATAAGTAATTATAAATATTATATATTAGAAAAATTTAATTAATTCAAATCTACATAAAAAAAATCAAAATTCATTATTCAAATATTTTTTATAACAAGGATAAATTTATAAATTTTCAATAAACCATCATCACAAATCGACTTTATCATTCACCGATCTAAATAACTTCACATATCCTCACACATCCTTTTTAATCTTCACAAATCCACTTTCTCCCTCCCATAAATCTCCTCCTCAAGCTAAAGTAAGTCTCAACTAATTTTTCTTAAGAAGTTGAGGCTGATTTCATCTTACCGATGACTTTTATTTCCATAACAACCTCTAAATTGATTTTTGTTAGGTTTCTTTTAATTGGACGAGGATGACGATGAAAGAAAAAAAAGAGAATGAAAAAGTAAGGATATTTGAATTAAGTGAAACGTTTATAATAATTTTAACTGATATGATAGAATCAATTTAATTATATGCTATATATATTTATAAAAATAAAATTTTAAAACTTGTTTAATGTAAAAAATAATTACATGTAAACTAAAATAACAAATTATTATAAAATTTCAATAAAAAAAATAATTCTATTTTAAAATAAAATAAATTATTTATAAGATATCAAAATTTAAATTAAATTATTTATTTTAGTTTTTATAATATAAAACATATATTGACAAAACATTAAATATATCTTTTTTTGTTTATTTATTTTTATTTTAATTATTTATTGTTATAATATAATAAAATATATTAATAAATATTGATGATACAATTATCAAAATAATTAGATAATCGATTATAGTCGATCACCAAACTTTCCTTCGCAAATCTTCATGTAAGAAGAAAATTTAATATCATTGTTTTGTCTAGACTTCTGTATTTTACGTCTTTTAATACATCGATATCTAAATTTTCTCCTCTTTTCATATCCGAAAAATAGTAAATCTTTAATATGTTTTTATAATAAAAGAGAGTCATACATTAATAACATGATTTCTAAAAAATAAACAATTTTTTTTAAAAAAACAAAATGGTCCAATTAACATAGAACTTCACTAAAAACAAAAAGATAAAAAAATGGTGTAATAAAAAGACAACCTCAAATATTCTGAGGATGTATTTCTCAAACATGAATGTTTTAAAAATTTGTCTGGGAGAAATTTGAAAACCAATGAATCTGCCAAGTTTTGGACGATAACAAAATATTACGTGCAGGGGTTGGTTGGTGGACACGAGTAAGGAAATAAACCAAAAACAAAACCCTAAAACAAAAGAAATGTTGGCTATAACTATAACGTTATATATTTTATAGCATACATGGCTCTGTCGCATACGGGGAATTATCTGACTACATACATTCCTGAGAATCTCTCAAACATTATTCTATTTGCAACATTCTACGAGCATCACCAAAAAAATTGACTTTCCGAGGGATATAATGCAACCACAAACAATTGTCAGATATTCTTCGAACAATCCATTTAGTTTACTTATTCTTATGTTTTGTCTTGTGATTGCTGGGAACCAACCCACCATATCACTAGCTTAAAATCATATCCAATTCCTTATCAGATAAGTCAATCACCAAACAAATCTTGCTACCAATTTAAAGAAGTACACATGATATTCCTATGAATATTTGGATACATGCACGATGTTTTAAACCTAATGAATGTTGGTCCTAAATTCTTAATCAAAACAAATGTGACATACATAGCGATTTGATTTAGAGTTGTTGATGTTAATGGTCGCCACGGCATCAACACAAAGTAGGCAACGAAAATTCCTTAAAGTTGACTTCTCTTGTGCCATGCATTGATCACCACATTAACTCCGTAATTTTGATGAGAAAAAATCGTCACCCAGCCCATATAAGAACCCAATTATGTATGCATCAATCACATCTTCAACCTACAAACAACTCTTCCATCCAAACACCAATGGCTATGGCTTTTAACAGCTTCTACGCTCGCACACTCAGTGTTTTTCTTCTGCTATCATTCTTCACGTCCATTTCCATAGCTGATAATAGCCATGCAGTTGTTCCACCAGAAACCGTATGCCACTCAACCTTGGACCCTTCTTACTGCAAATTTATTCTTGCTAGTCAAAATGGTAGCATATATGACTATTGCCACATTTCTGTTCGAAAATCCCTGTCCCAGTCTCGTAAGTTCTTGAACACCATGTACTCCTATCTTCAAAACCCCTCCTCTCTCTCCCAACCCACAATCCTGGCTCTTGAAGATTGCCAATTACTTTCTGAACTAAACTTCGAATACTTATCAACGACTCTTGACACTGTCGATAAAGCTAACGTTGTTCTTCCCACCTCTCAAGCAGACGATGTTCACACATTGCTTAGTGCTGTTTTGACAAATCAGCAAACTTGTTTAGATGGCCTTCAAACCTCAGCTTCTGATCCAAGAGTGAAGAATGGTCTTTCTTCCCAACTCTCGGATGATATGAAGCTTAATAGTGTCTCACTTTATTTGTTCACCAAGGCTTGGGTTCCTGAGAACAAAATATGGCAGCACCATGGAGCCATCCAGAATGATGGTTTACCCTTGAAGATGCCAAACAAAGTTCGTGCCATTTATGATTCTGCTAAAGGTCAGGGGAGAAAACTACTTCAGACATCGGATGACACAGAAAGCGTTGTGGTGAGTGATATTGTGGTGGTTAGTAAGGATGGAAGTGGAAACTTTACCACCATAAACGATGCCATAGCTGCTGCACCAAATAACACAGCTGTTACGGATGGCTACTTCGTTATCATTATCACCGAGGGTGTATATCAAGAGTATGTATCTATAGCAAAGAACAAGAAGTTCTTGATGTTAATTGGAGATGGCATCAATCGGACAATTGTAACTGGCGATCACAATGTTGTTGATGGCTTTACAACATTCAACTCAGCAACATTTGGTAAGCATAACATCCTAAATAGATATATATCTATTGTCATGAACGTGAATATATATGTAACTTCAAATATTCTTCTTAAATAGTTATTGAAATCGGCCTCTCACATGTTAATTTGTTGGTGATTTTTTCAGCTGTGGTAGGACAAGCATTCGTAGCAATGAACATAACATTCCGCAACACTGCTGGGCCAAGCAAGCACCAAGCAGTTGCAGTAAGAAACGGAGCAGATATGTCCATCTTCTATAGCTGTAGTTTTGAAGGGTACCAAGACACTTTATACACTCATTCTCTGAGGCAGTTTTATCGAGAATGTGACATATATGGCACAGTTGACTTCATATTTGGAAATGCAGCTGTTGTTTTGCAAAACTGCAACATGTATCCCCGCCTTCCATTGAGTGGACAATTCAATGCCATCACTGCACAAGGTCGAACTGATCCAAATCAAAACACTGGCATTTCCATACAAAATGGCACCATAAAAGCAGCACAGGATTTGGCTCCAATGGTTGGTACTGTGGAAACATACCTCGGAAGGCCATGGAAGGAGTATTCAAGAACTGTTTATATACAGTCTTTCATGGATAGTTTGATAGCTCCTGCTGGTTGGCATGAATGGAATGGGAATTTCGCACTGAGCACATTGTACTACGCAGAATATGATAACATGGGTCCTGGTTCAAACACTGGAAACCGAGTAAACTGGTCTGGGTATCATGTTGTCGATGCCACTGATGCAGCCAATTTTACTGTCTCTAACTTCTTGGACGGCGATGATTGGGTGCCTCGAACTACCATTCCGTACCAGTCATCTTTGTAATTATAATTGGAAACTTTACTTGGATTAATATACTTGTCATAGAGCATGTTGCATACTGTTCCATTTCGATTTAGCCACATAAATATGTGGTAATGAATGAATGAATTATCCAAATCTGTTTTTTTTTTAACTTTGATTTTGGTTGTCTACAACATTGTAAAAATTAGTTACCGCTATGTTTAGCAGTGTTACGTTAGTATATGTTTCAAAATTTCAGAAAGAATATTTTTGTCAAAGAAAATACTAAATTGCTGACATGACACTGCCAAAGAAAAATAAAGTCGAAAAGAAAGAACCCCGTTTTTGTGTGGTACAAATTGAAGAACAGTTGCTTCTTGTGCTTAAAAAATCAAAACGTAACTTTTATCTTTTGGAAAGACTAATTTCGAATATACTTTCGATTCACAAGTTCAAGATTTTAAAAAAACAAAAATGTTTATTTCACATCCTCCATCCTATATCTCAATAAATATTAATATTTTAATCATTTATATAAATTTATAATTTTTTTCAATTTTAAAACATTTTGTTTGTATTTTTATTAAAAAAAAAATTATTACAAATATTAGTATTTATTGTCAATGTAAGATGGAGGAAGAAGGTGTCAAAATAACATAACTCTTAAAAAAAAATGTAAAGATTGATGTAAAAGGAAAGCTCGGGTGCAGAAAGCAACTGCCATATTGAATCCATCGTGGACCGTGTTTCCGTTATTGGGGCTTGCAGATTGGGTTTATATCACGTTAGTGTTTCAGCAAATTTATTCTCAAAATTTACTAAATTTAAAAATTCAGAATTTTTAAAAAATTATTCAAAAATCAAATTTTCATTTTTAAAAAGAAAATAAAAATAAAAATATATTTTAAAAAAGAAAATTCGGAACATAAAATATAGAAATATATTCTAAAAAAAGAATTTTAATTTTTTTTTATTCACACTCTCTTATTTTCGTTAGTTTAATAACAAAATAGGTGCATATTGAAATTATTGATATAGTGTGGAAAGAATTTTCCTAGTGTCTGAGTTAATGCATCCTGCACCCTTATAATGTCAACGGTATTGATACTTTTTATACAAGTAAATCATATTCAATTCAGTCCAATAACTTATTATTTTAATTATATTTATTTTATTTTTTAATGTAAAATATTATTATATTATTATAATTGGTTTTCAAACATATGTTATTTTATTTTTAGTCTTAAATAAACCTTTTTCCAATTTCAACCTCCACACTCACAAATTTTAAATTTCTAATTTTATCATATCTTCATTTTCAGTTTCCGATTATGTCATCCACATACATTCAAAATTATACAATTCAAAATAAAACGTGAAACATCATTTTTGTATTCTATAATATATAATTTAGAAAATAAAATTTATATTTTAAATTTTACAAATTTTAAAATACAAATTAGAATGCAATAGTCCATTGTTTGTTCTCAATTTCCTCTTCCTACGCTCGTCCCATTTTGAGATTTTACGGCCCAATATTCTTATTTGTAAATTGACACAAAAGTATCTATAATGAATTTGGATGTTACGATACCCAGGAAAATTTAATTAGTTGATCTTTTTGAAACATAAATAATATATATATATATATATATATGTATGTGTGTGTGAATCAAGTAATTTAATTTCATAATACAAAACTAAGTACTGTGGATATTTTTTATATTTATATTTTTTAGTAGCTTTAAAATATTTTTCTTATATTTTCTAAGATTTTTTGAATGTATATCTTCTATACTCTTGATAGGTACATTAAAACTTTTATTTAAGTGTAGTACGTAATTTAAAAAATATATATTATAAATATTTTAAAGTTAATTTTATACAATTGGTAGCTTCAATGCAAATCTAACGTGCTTCCTTTGACTTGGATTCGATTTTGATACAAACAACTTGCTGGAGTTTTCAACTGCTGTACATAATAATAATTTTGTAATGACTGATTTTGACTTTCGAAAATTAATTCACAATTTATAAAAGCACCAAACTTATCATAAATCAGAATAATTAACATTTTGAGTACGTGCTGGAACTTAGCTGATATGGGAGGCCGGTTCTATCTAGTTCAAGTAACATCTACACAACTTTTATTATTATTATTATTATTATTACATACAATATTTTGAATCATCAGTTATGTCTTCGGAAAAAAAAAAAACTTTGTGCAGAGAGGAAGTAACAGAGGAGTTTCGTTATTGAGTTTCCGCGTTGCAAAGGAAAAAGGTTGCATTTTTTCAAAGGAGTTTTGTAGTATATACATAAAAGAGTGTATTATGTAGTGAATCCTTACCCGTTGGACTTTGAACTCTTCTTCTCTATTTGATCCCAGCTTGCCAAATTCGGCAGATAGTGTTTACTGAACAATTTCAGTAACGTGTGGGACCTTCACCGCCATTAACATTCCCCACCATCCCAGCTACCTAGCTATATAAAAGTCTCAAGACCTCAGTTTACGCGTTAATCATCAAGGTCAAAACTACACACTCTCTTCAGATCTAATTTCCAAGTGTATTCTGACCAATCAATCACCTATTGACACACCAATTGGTGCACCCTCTAAAAAAACAAAAACAAATACACTCGACCAACCCTATCTACGCTACATTTTAGCTCTCATTATCTCCTTTTTCTCTATGTTTGCTCAAACATGTATACAACCCTCTTAATTTCTATGCACATTTACATAACTATGATTAGTGCTTGATGGGCATTTGTTGAAAATTGATTGTTGATATCTTTCAATTTGTAAAATCTCATTCTTCTTAAAAGTTTGGAGAATGAGCAGTTATGACTTTGTATCTCAGTTCAATCAAATTCAAATTTGCCTTTTTCATTATTCTTTTCTCTGTCTGCCATCTTTTAATTTCAAACAGTTAGGCATCAATGTGAAGGCATCTCTTTTAGCAAACGTTTTCTAGGCTTTCAACCCTTAATTGTTTTTTGTTCCCAGTATCCGCTGGCTTCCACTTTTCAACACACAAAATACTGTGGTTCATTACATTATGACAGGCGTCATTACATATCAATTAATTAAACATTTTGCTTGGTCTCTGGTTAACATATTTTTAATATATTTTCTTTAATGCGGTAAGATTTTACATAAGATTTATGAAATTCAACACGATTAAATTATTTAATGAGAGGTGTAAAATAAAAGAATATTATAATAAAGTGCGTCCTTAATTTTGTATGAATTACTCCATCATGTAGAAACCTTTATTCATTGTAGTGAATTGTATGTGTTATTAGTACTGAACAGGACAAGGGATTCGGTAGTGTCTCCAATTAATTAATTAAATCAGCACCTACTGCACACTTCATAAACACCTAAATTTATTAAGCAAATCCTAGTGGAAAATCCCATAGTTACAATTTCCAAGATGAATGTCCCATGTAATTCGATCTAATTGGATGCCCATTGACAAAGTCTTCCTTGGTTGACTAATCACTATTCCATTAATCTACTACTACTCATATTTAATTCTCTACTTAGTAAGCTTGGTCAACCTTCAACTGCAGTAAAACAAGCACAAAAAACAATTAAACCCATAATCAGAGGTCTCTATCTCGTTAAAAAGTTGCCCCTCTCCACCTATAAATTCATTATGCCAAACCTAGTTTCCAAGTCACCAAAACGATAACTCACTACTACTACTACTCTTGCTCTTTCTCTGTCAAACAAACATGGCTTCCAAGATTTCTTATTCTCTCTCAATCTTTCTCTTTCTCTTACCTTTATTCCACTCAATAATAGTTTCTGCAGACACCGTTTCAAATCCTGCAACTCCTGTTGCTCCTGGAACCGCATGCCAATCCACCCCAGACCCATCCTATTGCAAATCCGTTCTCCCTCCTCAAAAAGGCAACGTTTACGACTATGGCCGCTACTCCGTCAAAAAATCACTATCACAGGCTCGAAAGTTCTTGAGCCTCGTCGATAAATACCTCCTCCGTCGTTCTTCTCTTTCCGCCCCCGCAATCCGTGCGCTTGAAGATTGTCGTACTCTCGGGGAACTCAACTTCGATTTCCTTTCCAGTTCCTTCCAAACCGTTAACAAGACAACGAGGTTTCTCCCTAGTTTTCAAGCCGAAGACATCCAAACCTTACTCAGCGCCATTCTGACCAACCAGCAAACATGCCTGGACGGTCTCAAAGACACTGCTTCCGCTTGGAGCGTGAGAAGCGGTCTCACACTCCCTCTTTCCAACGACACCAAACTCTACAGTGTCTCACTCGCTCTCTTCACCAAGGGTTGGGTACCCAGAACCAAAGTCAACACAATGCACCCTACCAAGAAACAACAAGGGTTTCAAAACGGGCGTTTGCCGCTTAAGATGTCAAGCAGAACCCGTGCGATCTACGAGTCTGTGAGTAGGAGGAAGCTCCTTGAGGCCTCGGTGGGTGAGGATGTTGTGGTGAGAGATATTGTGACGGTGAGCCAAGATGGAAGCGGGAACTTCACCACCATCACCGATGCCATTGCTGCAGCTCCTAACAAATCTGCCTCTACCGACGGATACTTCCTTATCTATGTCACTGCTGGTTTGTATGAAGAAAATGTGTCCATTGATAAGAAGAAGACCTACTTGATGATGGTTGGGGATGGTATCAACAAGACAGTTATCACAGGCAATCGCAGTGTCGTTGATGGCTGGACAACCTTCAGCTCCGCAACATTAGGTAATAATAAATCTTCAAAAACTCATTTCAATATACATTAAACAATAAAACATACAAAAATTTGTTTATTTTCATCTCTAATATATGCAATTTGCTTCCTTGTTGGAAACTTCTTTGCCGTAAACATCGACCTGTGATAATTCCTCAATATATACGGACAATGATTTTACTCTAAAAATGATGTGAAAAATGATGAGAGGAGAATAATTTTCGAAAGAGCACGTATCTGATAAATTTTTCACCAATGCTACAGTTGTGGTAGGGCAAGGATTCGTGGGTGTGAATATGACCATCCGCAACACCGCCGGAGCCGTGAAGCACCAAGCAGTGGCACTTCGAAACGGAGCAGACTTGTCCACGTTTTACAGTTGCAGCTTCGAGGGGTACCAAGACACGTTATACGTTCATTCCCTGAGGCAATTCTACAGGGAATGCGACATCTACGGCACCGTAGATTTCATATTCGGAAACGCCAAGGTGGTGTTCCAAAGTTGCAACATGTATCCCCGTCTTCCCATGGCGGGTCAATTCAACGCCATCACAGCACAAGGAAGAACAGATCCAAACCAAGACACCGGAATTTCTATCCACAACTGCAGCATTAGAGCAGCTGATGATTTAGCTTCTAGCAGCGGTGTTGCAACATATTTGGGAAGGCCATGGAAGGAGTATTCTAGAACGGTTTATATGCAAACCCAGATGGATGATTTGATCAACGGTGCGGGGTGGCGTGCATGGGACGGTGATTTTGCATTAAGCACTTTGTATTACGCAGAGTATAGCAACACTGGGCCAGGGTCTAACACCACCAATAGAGTCACGTGGTCTGGTTATCACGTGATTAATGCCACTGATGCAGCTAATTTTACAGTTTCCAATTTTTTGCTTGGTGATGATTGGTTACCTCAGACAGGAGTGTCTTACACCGATAACTTGGTATAGAACATCTACGTACTCACATTAACTTTGTTCTTTTCCTTTTGCTATTTTTTGTATCCTTAATCTACTAATATATCCCTGCCAAATCTTCAAACTTCAAACCATATTGTTTCATTGAAAACTGTTGTGATTTAGAATTATAAACCAAATATTGTACTCTTTCTGTCCCATTCTCAATTATTTAGTATTTAATCAGATTGTGACTCTTTCCTGCACACACCAACCGCTGATTTTGACTTCTTCGATGCTTACCAAAAGAAGAATGCACCTTTTGCATCACATTCTCTGCAATAAAATTTACAATGAAGATTAATATAAAAATTCCTTTAAACATATTTAAATTTTAACATAATGGTTGTTACAATCACTAATTACCTGAAGCTTTTCCTACTACAAAGAAGACGAATCCTTCTTTCGTTGCCGTGTGGACGATTTCTTTTGACCAAACAATTACAGCTAACTTACAGAAAAAATTATTAAATTATATAAAAAAATAATAAAATAAATAATAAAGAGAGTTTTAATGTTGTTGTATAAAAAATATGGGTTCCTAACTTATACTATGCAGCAGTAATTAAAGATGTATATACCTATGTTGTGCAATATAATTCATGTAATTTTTTCTATTACATGGAATTTTTTAGGATCTAACATAAAAATTCACAAAATAACACGTTTTATGTCAATTTTCTAATAAGCGCAAATCAGTAAATAATTTCTTCGTAGATAACAAGTTTATGTGAATTTCAATATTCGTATAAATTATTCGAAAATCTTAAAAAAAAACTCCGGAAATATATTTTAAATTTTAGACTTCAGATTTAACTTTCCTGCAAATTCAGAAACCCTGATCACATTTTCTGCTAATTTTAAATTCGCAGGTCATTTTTTCTGTACTTTGCAGTTAAAAATAATAATAACTAAATTTAAAATTTATCAAATATTTAAATTCACGGATTAAATAATTTTTTGGTACCTTGTAAATTATTTCGTATTAAAATTGATATCTTCAAAACAATTTCAATTTTGTAAATGTATTCAATTCAATACCGCTGCTAGTCAAATATTTGAAGGTATGTTTTTATAAGACAAAGAAAAAACAATATATTAAAACGGTAAGTTTTTTTAAAAAAAGTAATTGTTATAACAAAATTAGCTTATTGATTAAATTTTAGATATTCAAACTCGAAAAAAAATCGGAAGTACTATTTAATTCTAAATTTATTATTTATGTACAGTAAACATAAATAATTAAGAAGTGTGTTTCATATAACCATATATAATTGACATTCTAGTTAATGTAAGCTTGTTTACTTTTCAGTTATCTTCTTACAAGGTCAAAACGAATTTACATAAATAATAATCTTGTTGTGTATTGTTTTTTTTTATTCAATCTTCTTTTTGTTTTTGTTTTTGTCTTCTCATAATTTTTTTTTTTTTGGTTTTGTCATGTAAAGATCGATACATGCTGCAAAGAAGACATTCTGATACTATAAAACATTTGAATTATAAATGCTATTGAACAAATATTTTAGTTGTCTTATGACAATCTATTTATACTATTTTATGATAAATCTTTACTATTACGAGTCTTACTTAGACCTAATATCTTATTGTTAATTCATGCTTATAATTTGTTTAGAAATCTATAATTCTTATTAAGGTTTTTTATTGAATTCTCATCACATACTTAGATTATTTATGTGAAAGTCTATTTAGTTTATGGTTCAGGTGACATAAATGATGATATGTGAATTTAGTTTATGGTTCAAGTGACATAAATGATGATAGGTGATTGTTTGTCGCCGAACTAACAGATTGATAAACCGAATGATATTAAAACTTTTCGAATTCTCATTGCAATGTAGGAACTAATCTTAACTCAAGAAGTTGAAATACCGGACACCATAATAAATAAATAAATTCTTTTTAAATAAATTACACTACCAATTTTGAAATTGTCTTAAATTATAAACTATAATCACACCTTTATTTTTTATATATCATTACAATAATAATAATAAGCTCTCTTAAAAAGTGTAGATGTAAATAAAAGGGTGAAATATACACAATGTTTTTGTCCACAACTATTTTTTAATTACGATGTGATAACCCTTTCAAAGTAATGTAATAATACAGTAACGTTTTAGAATAAATAGTGTTTTGATAAGTAATATTAAATAAACACTCATCAATTAATTATATATAAATAATATCGATGATTATAATATATGGATACTTTTTCTATGTGAGGTCTATTAAGAATGAGTTAAAAATATCAGCCAATGAATTACTGTTTTATCATAACTTAAGCAGCTTCCTATAATCTAATCGCAAAAAAAAAAACATCAGAACTTTGGAAGCTATGTCATATGGGTATATAGTATAAAAAAATGAATTATGCTGCTGGGGAAAATTATTTAAAATTTTAAAATAGTTTATAGAACACCCTCTTATATAATATAATAAATTATATTACTAACCATTAGTTACTTTTAAACCGTTGATTTTCAATTTGTAGTTAAGGTATTTCACAATCGCATGACTTTAACACTAATGGAAGGGTTAACAGTGATATGGTAATAAAACTTGTTATTAAATTTAGAACGTTATATCTTTATTATTATCTTTTACCAATATTATTAATTATAATTTGTGTTTTTGTTTTTCTAACGAGCTGAAAGGAATATCAGGGTAATAATGTTGTGCTTGAAAAAGGTAAGAAGGAGAAAGAGGATATCATATTATAATAATAGGAAAAAGTATCGACACCCTATATAAACTATTTTACTATTCTTTTGGTAATCTCCTTAAATTGGAAATACACTTCCGTGCAATAATTCTCCCTTCAATCTTTCATTTATTTGTATATGGTATGTCCATTGATTCATTCTAGTTTCTTTTGATGCAATCACCATTTGAATTGCAACTAGCTCTTTATTGTAGGTGGTGCATTTCCCAGACTAATAATCACCTTCACCTTCAGGTTCAAGCTGAGACCTTCATTTTTCTCTGTTTTGATCAACATTTTTTTTTTCACCTAGCATTTTTTCAGATTATATGGATTCATTTGTTATGATATCTCAATTTTTCATGTATAATTATTCATTCTTTTATAATGTACTGTATTGATTCTAATTATATTCAATTCTGAAAAGTATACTTTCTTACCTTGGTTCTAATTATATCTGATTTATTTTTATCATATCACTAACTT